>ERZ767114.258-NODE-258-length-33101-cov-6.078125_pt1 | contig 33101 bp, 28 predicted proteins | sample MGYA00374952_ERZ767114 | MGnify/ENA primary metagenome ERZ767114 (study PRJEB28939, sample SAMN06267156) | marine metagenome | isolation source: Columbia River Estuary | place: USA:Columbia River Estuary, USA | collected 2012-05-05 ...
AAGTACTTCAAAATTAATCGTTGGCACTAACGGAGTTTATGCTGTTCAATTAACAAAATTCACTCCTGCTGATGAGCTACCTAATTACCAGGCAGCAGCCAACCGAATCGGACTAGCAAAATCAAATGCGGTAAATTCTAAACTTTATGCAGCTCTTAAAGACGCTGCTGATATTGAAGACAATAGAGCTTCGTTCTATTAGGTTTTATTTCTACTATAAAAAAAAGGGGGCTTGTAAAAGCCCCTTTTTTTTATAAAATCATGTCTGAAAAGGATAGAATAGTTTTATAGCCCTTCATTTTGAAGTATTCCATTGATTTTAAATTTCCAGTTGCTAAGAAAAAGTCGCCCCCCCAAGCGCCCAGGCTTTTGATTGCTCCACCATAATCTGAAAATATTGATTCTTTTAGAGTTGGTTTCTGCAATAAAGATCCAATGTATGTTTCATGTATTTCGATATTTTTTTTAAATATTTCTAAGTTTTGACTATTTAATAACTCTAAAGTCAATCTGTTTAGCTTATCAAAATCTACTATTTTGTATTTAGTACTTTTTTTATAAGCTGCAATTCCATCTCTACTATTTTGCTTTTTATTTTGATGAATAAAAAATAATTGGTTAGAAAATTTAGGTTTGAATGTTACTGGACTTATTAATGGAATTCCCGAGATTTTCTTATACAAAATAGCAGTCTTGCTCCGCGCGCATGCAATATCATATCCACTACCTCCAAAAGTCAAGTTTAATAACCTAAAAGGATCAACCTTACCCCATTGAGCAAGATTATTAATTAGGGTAGAGGAGGAGCCTAAACCCCAGTTTTCTGGAAACTCTAGTGTGGAAGTTATATTAAAGCCAGTGTTTTGCGTGAAAATATTTGGATTAAGTTGCTGTAATGACTCAAGAACTTGATGCAATCTTAAAGCAATTTTAGAGTTGTCGCTGTAAGTTACTTTTAAAGTCTCTCCAATATTGAAACATGATTCAAACCAGATTTCTCCTTGATTAGAAATACTTTTCCAATAAATTGTTTTTTTTGAAGTAGATTTCCAACATCACCTAGGTAGGCCCAACCCTCATCATCAGCCACAACAAGACACTTGCGAGGCAACTGTATCAAGAAATGGCTGGTTATTTCCCCGAAAATGCTGTTGATTATTTTGTTTCACACTACGACTATTATCAACCCGAGGCTTATCTTGCAAAGCGTGACTTGTACATCGACAAAGAACTGTCAATCAACGAACGTATTGAACAAGAACGGTTCGCTGCAGTGGCTTCATTGGTTACCCGTCCAGACTGCGTCATTGTTTCTTCCGTATCGTGCATCTACGGACTTAACCCTCCGGAAACGTTCCTTGAATACCACGTCCGTGTCCACGTAGGCCAACACATCGAAACAAGCGATTTACTCCGAGAACTCATCGTCCTTCAATACAAGCGTACGACGGTGGATTTGTCGAGAGGGGAATGCAGGCTTCGAGGCGAAGTCCTTGATGTGTGGATGCCAAGTAGAGACGACCCATTGCGTATTCAATTCGACTTTGATGGCGTGACTAAAATTCAAGTCTGCGATCCAGTGACTTGGGAAGTCCTCGATACGCTCGATGAAGCTTGGATTCACCCAAAGGAATTCTTTATGACCAGTCCCGAACGATATGAAGCTGCTTTAGGCTCGATTGAGGATGAACTTGACGATCGTATTGCTCACTATTCAAGCCTCGGCCATGAACTTGAACGACATCGCATTGAACAGAGAACTCGTTATGATTTAGAAATGATACGTGAAATTGGGCATTGTCAATCAATGGAGAACTATTCCCTGCACTTCGACGGTCGAGAAAGAGGTCAACGCCCGTATTGCCTTCTTGATTTCTTTGCTGCATGTGCGAAGCAATTTCACGGAAATCCGGACAAGTTCCTCGTGATTATGGATGAATCTCACGTCACACTACCGCAGGTTGGTGGGATGTATTTTGGCGACAGGTCACGAAAAGAAAGCCTCATCGAGCACGGGTTTAGACTGCCTACTGCTGCCGATAACCGACCTTTGAAGATTCCAGAGTTCCAAAAACTCATCCCACAAATGGTCTATGTCTCCGCAACCCCTGGCGAAAGAGAGTTACGGCATTTGTGCGAAATTACGGGACAAGCATTGCCAAATGGCCTCCTGCATGCAAAATCTGGCGGTGGCGCAGGACAAGCAGATCGAGAAAAGAAACATCCTGACAGTGAAAGCCTGTACCACATGGTGCAACACATCGACGGTATCGCTAAAATGGAAATCCGGCCAACAGGACTTCTCGACCCAGAAATAGAAGTACGGCCCACAAGCGGCCAAGTTGCAGATTTATTGTCTGAAATTAACATTCGAATTAACCGAGGAGAACGTACGCTGGTGACCGTACTGACCATTAAGTTCGCAGAAGAAGTCTCACAATACCTCAACCAAATGGGCGTCAAGGCGCATTATCTCCACTCAGAAATCGATACGATAGAGCGAACTGAAATCATCAATGCATTGCGCATTGGCCATATCGATGTGATTGTTGGAATCAATCTCCTGCGAGAGGGGCTCGACATACCTGAAGTCAGTTTAGTTGCTATTTTTGATGCCGACCGACAAGGATTCTTGCGGAATGAACGAAGTTTGCTACAAACCATCGGCCGTGCTGCTCGTAACGTCAACGGGCATGTGTTGCTCTACGCTGACAGTATGTCTCCTGCAATGCGTGCATCCATCCAACAAACATTGGAAAGAAGAGAGCGCCAACAGGCGTCGAATGAAGCTAACGGTGTCGTTCCTAAAACAATCGAAAAGGCTCTTCCAAAGATGAATTCAGATATTGATGACCTCATCGCTGGAACTTCAACCTCTAAAGACGGTACTCGCCGCCTTATCGCCAAAAAAGGTGGAAGAAAGGAAGGGGATTGGGCTCAAAAACTCAACCTCGGAGCGGGAGCGTGGGCTTCAGGTGATGGGCAAGACGGTTCATCTGGAGAACATTCAAATAATTCAATTGAAAAATCAAATATCCAATTGACATATGATGAACCGGATGATGTACTCTCGGGACTTGAACCATCGCAAATACAGGATTTACTTGGCGAATTACGCTCGGCCATGAAAGAAGCTGCTAAAAACCTCGATTTCGAAGAGGCTGCCCGCCTTCGTGACCGGGTATTTGAGTTGGAACAACGCTTGTGAACACACACCCTTCGGGTGTGGAAGGCCGTAAGGGCAAGTTCTTCAAGAGAGGAGGGATGGACAACACATGGCGATTCAACCAGAGGATTTTGATGTCCCCGTAGTCGACTACGCATTTTCGGACATCTCAACACCCCGATCTTTGCTCGACCAAATGGCAAGTGCTGGCGGTTTTACGGCGACTAAGTTGGCGACTGCTCGCGACATCCTCCTGGACATGAAAGAGCAGGTCGACGCAGTTGGAGGCGATAATTCCAAAGTGTGTAATTGGCTATCTTTCCCTGCCTGCTTGTGTGCAACTGGAACCCGTGGCTTCTTCGTTGAATCGCTCAAACAACGGATTTTTAACGTCGTTTCAACGACATGCGGTATGCTTGACCATGATATTGCTCGATCACACAAGCACTACTACCATGGTGCTTTTGAGTTGGATGATATTGAACTTGGCGAACATTCCCTCATGCGACTTGGCAATGTGATTGTACCAAATTCCTCATACGGCGAGATAATCGAAGACGTCCTGACTCCTGTTCTGGAAGAGATGTACCAAGACCGACTCAAGGAAACTGGAAAAACAGGTGCAGATGCTTGGCTTGGCTTTGGCTCAATTCACTTGGTTTGGGAACTTGGCAAGCGTATTGGAACTCCAGATTCCTTGATTTACTGGGCCTACAAACATCAAATCCCTGTCGTCATTCCTGGAATTACCGATGGCTCGATCGGAGCGCAACTTTTCATGCTTCGACAAAAGCACCGTGATTTCCACATCGATACACTTGCTGATGAGCAAGTTATGAGCGATTTGACATGGGATGTAGAAGTCTCAAATGCGCTAATGGTCGGTGGTGGAATCTCGAAACATCACGTGATTTGGTGGAACCAGTATCGAGGCGGTCTCGATGCTGCAGTCTACATCACAACTGCTCCTGAACACGATGGAAGCTTATCCGGAGCACGTCTACGAGAAGCGATTTCGTGGGGTAAAATGCGACCTGAAGCTCCAAATATTTGCGTCGAAGGGGATGCGAGTGTGCTTTTACCTCTTATTGGTGCTGACTTATTCCAACGAGGTGGTTCACAGTGAGATCAAGACCTGTTGCTCTTCTTCTAACGGCCTTAGTTGCGCTCATGCCGCTTGCGGGCTGTTTTGGCTCTGATGTGGCTGAAGGAGTCGTCGAAGAAACAAGTGAATTCTTTGATTTTGAACAAGGTTCGAACAGCCGCACATGGTACCATTACCCAGGTGGCGTGAACGCAATGAACAATACTTCAGCACTTGGAGGCACAAACATTCCCTTTTACAGCAAAGGAACATACTATGCGACAGGGTATTCAACCTTTGAACCAACCATGGGAATTACCTCAACCGATAACATCTACTTCACAAGTTATGGAAATGGAAATGGCGGTTCAACCGCAATTGTCCAATGCACCAACATGATAGAAATGACAAGTTTATCCGATTTCAGTTGCCAGGACATCTACGGTGCCTTTCCACCAGTCGTCAATTCAAACGACCCGTATGTTTACGTTGACCCATGGACCGACCGCATAATGAAATTTGACATGCATGCATTGGGAGGTATGACCGTTGAATGGACCGATGATGAAGGAGCATCTTGGGTTGGCCCGTCGGTTGCAACAGGATATTCTGTTCAAGACCACCAAACCATTGCTTCCTCGCCTTATGGCGGCATTCTTCATGAAACATTGTGGGTATTCTGCATCAACGGCAATTACCCAGCACCACTTTGCTCGGCGAGTCAAGATGGCGGGTTCACATGGGGACCTGAACTCCCAGGTGCACCGGTGGACTGCCAAAGCGGCGGCCTCTCTGCACACCTCATTGGCGCAGATAACGGAAACTTCTACCGAGGGCAAATTGGATGTGACGGCACTGGATATTCGATGTACAAGACGGTCGATGGTGCCATTACATGGACTGAACATGTCCTGCCTACCGAAGAATCCGGAACCGCAGATACTTGGAATGCCGAAGAAGCACAAGTCGATACAGATACGGAGAGCAACGTCTATGCCATGTGGATGGGCAATGACAACATGCCTTATTTTTCATACTCCGTTGACGATGCGAACACATGGTCTGATGCCATTATGGTTGGGCCAAGCCATCTTGAAGGCACAGGATTCCCGGTCGTGATTGCTGGAGATCCTGGACGAGTGGCGTTTGGCTATGTCGGTACTGAAGGTGACGGCGTGTGGCATGGATACATTTCAGTGATTACCGATGCATTCAACGAAACACCACTGATTACCACTGTTCAACTCAATGCCCCTGAAGACCCTCTTGACAACGCTAGCCCTACCTGCGGATATGAGCGCTGTGGTGGCTTCGGAGATTTCATCGACATGCAGATTGATGCTTTTGGCCGACCATGGCTTTCTCTGTCCCACAATCCAAGCGGTGACACTGGAATCATGGGTACATTCCAAACTGGACCAACCCTTTTCGGCAATGTTACGCAATTGAGCATGCTGCCTGAAGGTGGCGCTCAAACCCTTTGAGCTCAATCAATATAGTCTGCAAGAGCGTGCATGAGAGCCGTTCGAATAGGAACAAGTGGACGCCAACCGTCTCCATCAATACGGTACAAAAGGTCGTGCAATGGAGAAAGGTCAGGCCGTTGTCGGGCGTTCTCTTCGACGCCAAGAGGAAGTTGAGGGCTGACCATCAAAGATTGAACTTCAATCGTTGGAGTTGGTGCTGCAGTCAAGTGCTCGACGTTAAAGCGGCCCGTACGACCTGCAATTGTACGATTGTAAAGTAAGGAGAGTTCCTCCAAGGTCTGCTCCTCTGACCATGAGCGACGACCTGACATTTTCATTTGCCTCGGGAAAGGTTCGCTGCTGAGAAGGATTCGCGCAAGAGCATCGGCCACGTCAATATCGCTCACCCACCAGTATTGGGTTGATTGGCCAGTCACTGCAGAACCTGAGGATTGTAGACTCTCCATCCACGGTAGGAAATCGGGCGATTGCCAAACTGAATCCTGTCGCCGAGGGAGAACGTCAAACACTTCAATAAGCGAATCTATCCATCCATACTCTGTCTCAATGCCAAGATGACCTGGCAAGGCGAGAACAACTTCAAGACCATCGACATCAAACCCTTTTCCACCATCGGTTGAGAGATTGAATGGTCCCAGGCCCATAAGGAACAGACGGTGACCTGCCTCCAGTGGAATTTGCTCGGAACCAAACAGTTCACACTCTCCAAATTCAAGATCTGCAGAAAACCGGTCTGTGAGTCTGCCTACCGATGATTGCGGTACAACCATGCGTACATGCGTACGAAGCAGTCGCTCAATCATCGCGTCACCAAGAGAGGAATCGATACCTCGCAAATGAACGACGGGGATGTGGCGCATGTGTTCTGCTGAGGATGAGTTCTACATCAAGATGTTCAAACCAAAGAACCCAAATATAATTCGATTTTTCAATTGTAAATATGAATATTCAATTGATAAAATTACTTTGTTAAGACTCGAGTTCGAATGCATCTGATCGCCATGAGCTTCTGAACCTCAAAAAATTACTGCGTCTGTTCCACCTCGGAAAAGCGGTTAAATTATTCGATATCCAATACAAAAGAATGTTAAAATTAACTATTTACGCCCACAAAAAAAGAATCTATAGAATACCTGCAAAAACGACTTCGGCGAGATGGAACTCCTATTGCAAGAATTAATTATACGACATCGGTCAAAATTGAAAAATAATCGGTTTTTCAATTGAAATGGCGATAAATTATACGACAAATGCAATTGGATTTAGGTTTTTAAACGCCAAAGAGTATAAGACCTTTCAAGTGAAGCAGGGGGTAAGCCGGAACAAACTGGCGAAGGAGATGGGAAAAATGCCGAACGACAAATATGACATCCAGGAGTTACTCCAAAGAGATGTTTATGTGAATGATAAGAAAGTAGGAAAAATAGTTGGTGAACGCCACCACCCGAACGAAGCACGCGTGCGATCAATGCGATTGCAGGTTGAATCGGATGTGGCTGACGAATTCATGCGGAAACCCGCAGAACTCGTACCACTGCCAAAGGAACTGGTCCACAGTATTCGAAACGATGGAACTGTTAAACTTTCGAAGTCGATGAGAGAATTGCAACGCCGATGGAGAAACACCGTCCGAATTGATGAGAAGCTGTACGCACCAGATGAAATGCTTGACCGAGCTGTGCTCGATAATCAAGGCGATGAAATCGGCGTCATTACCGACTTGTTCAAAGTAAAGCGCACATACCGTGGCGTCATCGTACAAGTTCGTATTGGTATTCAGAAGCAATACGGAGTTGGACCTCAACTTCGCATTCCGATTAATGCGTTCTCACGAACTCGAGAGAGACTCGACGAAGTCGTTCTTTCTCGAACGTTTGACAAAGTGCTTACACTTCCGTCATTCGTTTCAATTAACGCCATGAGCGAAGAAGAGTAATCCTTCAACGCCGCCATTGGGGGCTTTGACCCTCCGTCACTCTTATGACGGGGAGGTGAGTCGGGCGAACTACAGTTGCGCGGGTAGCTTAGTCGGTTAGAGCACCCGGCTGATAACCGGGAGGTCGCAGGTTCAAGTCCTGCCTCGCGCACTCTTAACCTCGTCATACTGGGTTTGTTTTGAGGCATTGCCACTCGCAAAGAACATGAAGGGTCAGCGTTTCGCTTACATCAAGGGAATCGTATGGTCGTCTTATCCGGAAGTAATTCTCGTTTGTTGGCTGAACAATTAGCAGCCTCGCTTGAGTGGGAACACCACCAACTCGAAACACGACGTTTTCCAGATTCTGAAGGCTACATTCGTATACCGAGTGAAACCATTGAGGCTGTTCGTAAGGAGCCTGTCGTATTGGTCTCCAATACATTCCCAGATTCAGGTATTGTTGAAACACTCCTCATGCTCGAAGCGATCAACGATGTCCGGAAAGGAAATATGGATAACCTTAGGGAAATTGGTCCCCAAAAAATGCAGGATGTTGGCCCCGGAATACTCCTTGCAGTACCTTACTTTGGCTATTCAAGGCAAGACAAGCGATTCAAACCAGGTGAGGCAATCTCGGCCCGAGCAATCGGCCACCTCCTCGCCTCTCGTTGCGATGGAATCATCGTCTTCGATTTACACGCACCTTCTGTATTGGAGGATTTGTCGGTTCCTGTTGCGTTTACTTCCGCAATGCCGGAACTTGCCCTTCACTTACAGGAGACGGTTCAACCCGACTTCATACTCTCGCCAGACAAAGGTGCAATTGAACGGGCCTCGACCGTCGCCAAGGAAATCGACTGTGAGTTTTCGTATCTTGAGAAGACACGAATTGACGCCCATACCATTGTTCACAAAGCAAAGGATCTGAATGTCGACGGAAAGACCGTGGCAATTGTCGATGACATGATTGCTACAGGTGGAACAATATGCAGGGCGGCTGAAGCACTGCGAAACCAAGGCGCCATCGCTGTTCACGCTGCTTGCTCGCATGGATTATTCACCGGTGGAGCAATCGCACGCCTGATTCGATACGTCGATGGCGTACATGCTACTGGCTCGTTGTCAAACCCTCGCGATGTGATATCCGGCGGCCCAGCACTGGCCCGGGGCGTAAATGAATTATTTCAACGGCTTGAATGGACTCCATAGTGACTCAGTGCATCGAACTGAACAAAACAAATCAACCGAATAAGGACACTTTGTTACTGATTCGGCCAGGTCATTCTTTCCGCTGTGTTTATATTCGCGAGGTTGTGCGGAGGAACGCCCTTAACATGAGGACAGAGTGATTCCAGTGACTGTACACGTGCAATTTGAAACCCCTGAAGAAGTATCGAACCAAATCTACGACATGCTACAAGCCAATTCCAATGGCCGTATCAAGAAAGGTAGCAATGAAGTGACCAAGACTGCAGAACGCGGTACTGCCCAATTCATCATCCTCGCAGAAGACGTCAACCCACCTGAACTTCTTGCTCACGTCCCATTGATTTGCGCAGAAAAAGGAATCCCATTCGGATACGTTCCTTCTCAAGAACACCTCGCACAAGCTGCTGGTCTTCCAGCAGGTGTCAAGGCAGCCTCCATTGCTGTGATGGAAATCACAAAAGGGGCTCAAGAAGATTTTAGCAAAGTTGTTGAAGCCATTAACGGGCTCAAGGCTTGAAACCAATATTGGAGATGACAAAGATGAGCGAAGAACTCGGTGGATGGCCTGCTGAAGTCGTTGAAATTGTCGGTCGAACCGGTATGACAGGCGAAGCAACTCAAGTGAAAGTTCGTGTTAACGACGCACCAAACCCTCGTGACGTTGGACGAATCATTTCTCGAAACGTCTTGGGACCAATTCGTGTTGGCGATATTTTGATGCTCAAGGATACTGGCCGAGAAGCCCGTAAATTGAACGCACGGTGATGAACAATGCCTGAACGACGTATTTGCAATTTTTCTGGAGAAGAGATCGAACCTGGTACGGGCATGATGTTCGTCCGTCGAGACGGTAGCGTCTTGTGGTTCAAGAGCTCAAAAGCACGCAAGAACATGGTGAAACTCAAGCGAAACTCTCGCCGAGTCAAGTGGACTCGTCACTATGTAAAGGGCGGCTTTTGAAGCACTCTTCGGCGCAATGCCTTCTTTTCTTGCTCATTGAGAGTGCTACCGCTGTATCTTTTTGGCCGTATGGCTCATAAAGGGGTGTCAAGTCGGCTGAATTGGTGAACAACATGGAAACTACCTACATAATGGTCAAGCCTGACGGTGTACAACGCGGATTAATCGGAGAAATCATTGGACGGTTTGAGCAAAAAGGTCTCAAACTCGTCGGTTTGAAATCGGTTGTCCCCAGCAGAGAAACCGCTGAAACTCATTACGCCGTTCACGCTGAACGCCCATTCTACCCTGGACTGATTAATTTCGTAACCTCTGGACCCGTTGTCTGCATGGCATGGTCCGGTAAAGACGCCATCGCAGTTGCTCGCACCCTCATCGGCGCAACCAACGGCCGAGAAGCAGCACCTGGGACCATCCGGGGCGACTTCGGCATGGATATGGGATACAACATGATTCACGGCTCAGATGCGGCAGATACTGCTGAGTTCGAACTTGGACTTTGGTTCCCTGAGGGGCTCATGGATTGGGAACAAACCATTACCTCTTGGGTTTATGAATAGTCGAATCATACAGTAGTTGATTCACATGTCCAATGATGTTGCAGAAGAAGTTGGTGAGATACTTCGCCAACCAATCGTTGCAGTAACGGGACACGTCGACCACGGTAAGACAAGTCTACTCGACTTGCTTCGCTCGATTGGAGACAAGAATCAAACGAATGTGATGAACAGAGAAGCTGGAGGAATCACCCAAGAACTTGGCGTGACCAATGTTCCTGCAGTTTTACTGAATAACGCTATTCAGACAATGCCGTTCAAAGACAAGCCCGTGTTTGAAAGCCCGGGAATCATTTTCATTGATACACCTGGGCACGAATCGTTTGGCTCAATACGCAAAAGAAGTGGAAACGTTGCTGATATTGCTGTTCTTATTGTCGACTTGGTTGAGGGTTTCAAACCTCAAACAATTCAGAGCATCAAAATTCTCGAAAAGAACGACATTCCGTTTGTTGTTGTTGGAAACAAAGTTGACCGAGTCCATCAATGGGAGTCGAAACGAGGACGCTCCTCTTGGCAGTCGTGGAAGGAGCAATCCAAGGATGTTCAAAAATCCGCAGATGAGTTCTACTACAAACTTCTTGGACAAGTGGCTACGAATTCAAAATTTAACCTCACCAAGTACTGGGAAGGAATCAAAGATTTCGATATTGATAACGACCGCCTCTTTGTTCCGATGAGTGCCAAAGAGGGCGAAGGTTTGCAAGACCTTTTGTTTGTGATTCTAGCAATGGCAGAGAAATTTGCCCGCCAAGATTTGATTGTCGATCCAAAGGAAATGGCTGAAGGCTATGTTTTGGAATCTCGCGAGGAGACTGGGCTTGGAAAAACAATCGATATTATCCTCACAAAGGGCACCATTGGGGTGGGTGATGACGTTGCTTACAACACCAATGAAGGTCCTGTAGGAAACATTGGTGGAGAAGATGCAGTTCGGATTCGAGCCATTCGAGCCCCAAAAGACATGGCTGAAATGAGAGATGCTGGAAAACGGTGGAACGATGTCAAACAAGCGTCAGCCGCTTCAGGTTTGAAAATCATAATTCCACATCTCAAGGATATTCATATTGGCAGTAAAATCTACTTCCCTAAGCCCGGTGATGATTACCGTTCTGTTTTCAACGAGATGAATCGGGAAAATAAACGAATTCGAAACGAGACTCCAATCATGTGCAGCATCTGCAAAGAAGTCGTCTCACGAAAGTTGTTCTCAGACATTCACACAAACCCCGATGCAATGGGGAGTGGCTTCTCGGCAGGGTGCCAAAATGCGGAAGAACTTCGTGAAGGTGCAGTTGTCAAAGCGAGAACCGTTGGTGGTCTTGAAGCACTTATTTACGAATTGGCCAAACGGAAAATCCCGATCAGCAGAGCGGAAGTTGGCCCTGTAAACCGTCGAGACCTTCGCCAGATTATGGCAACAGAAAAGGAGGAACATCGTTTCTTAGTGGCTCTTTCGGTCAAAGGAAACGACCAAGTCGAGAAAGAACTGACTGAAGCAATGAAAAAGAAAGGTGCATCCTCTTACAATTTCATTCAAGCCGAAATCATCTACCAAGTGATGGAGAAAATCGACGAAATCCAAGATGCGATCCGTGAAAGAGCATCTTCCTCTTCAGGTCCAGTGTTCATGCCTGGTCAAGTTCGCTACCTCACAAAGCACGGGATGATGAACGACGACCCAGCTCTTTTCGGAGTTCACGTTCTCAAAGGAAGTTTACGGGTCGGTCAAGAATTACTTCGGAACGACGGAACAGGTCGAACACTCGGCAAAGTCATGTCCATTGGTGAAGAAGGACAGACCGTAGCACGAGAAGGCGAAAAAGTACCGATCAAGATGAACATCCGATTCACTCGAAGTAAAATCGTTGACGACGAAGAGTTTTGGTGTGATGTACCCCCCGTGGATGCTAAAATGATGAGAAATGTGTCAATGACCGAATCTGAAAAATCGGCTTTCGATGAAATAAAAAAGATTCACAACATGATTCTAGAAGACCGCAGGTATGGTTTCGGCTGGAAACTGTAATTTGACTCATTGCTCTTCATGCAATGAAAACTGTTTGACATAACCACACCTCACATTCATATATGGATAGTTATGGTTGTCAAATATCCTCGGAGGCATTAACATGGAATCTGGTATGACTGGAGCACCCGCAATGGGTCAAAACCCCGCCGCACAAGACTTAATCGGGACTGTTTCGGCAATTTCGAACAGCCTCATGAACGAAGTTGGAAAGGTCATTATCGGAAAGCCACAAAACCTTCGAAGAGTAACCGTTGGTATTCTTTCAAACGGAAACATGCTTTTGGAAGATTTCCCTGGACTTGCCAAGACCTTACTTGCAAATACATTCGCTCGTGCATTGGGATGCAAATTCAAGCGTGTCCAATTCACGCCTGACCTGCTTCCTTCAGACATTATGGGGACCTACATGTACGACCAAAAATCTGGAGAATTCAAACTTCGTGCAGGACCTCTTTTCTCCAACATTCTCTTGGCTGATGAAATCAACCGTGCTCCGCCAAAGACGCAGGCTGCATTGCTTGAAGCAATGGAAGAAAAGCAAGTGACTATTGAGGGAATTACTCACAAGTTGCCTGCACCTTTCGTCGTTCTAGCAACACAAAACCCAATTGAGCAAGAAGGTACATATCCGTTACCAGAAGCACAAATGGACCGGTTTTTGATGAAACTAAGCATGGGCTACCCTGACCGCCCTCAAGAAAAAGCAATTCTCGCTCGTAGAAAACTCCGAGGAAAAGACGGCCACGATGTGGAACAGATTACGACCCCTAAGAAACTCGTCGCCATGCAGAAAGCCCTTGAAACCGTTCACGTCGACCCTGCTATTCTTTCATACATCGTTGAAATCGTTCAACGAACACGTGAAGATCATCGAGTTACCAACGGTGCATCGCCTCGTGCCTCTCAATCTCTGTTCAAGACCGGCCGAGCAGCAGCAGCAATTGCTGGCCGAAATTACGTCATCCCTGATGACATCAAAGACATTGCATTGCAAATTATATCTCATCGTATTAACATGAAGCCTGAAGCAAAGATTCGTGGAATTACTGGAATGCATATCGTTCGGAAGATTCTCTCTGAAGTCCCAGTACCGGTCATTCAACCTGCATGATTTTCGATACCTTAGGGCTTGCATTGAAAGGGGAAGGCCTCTCTCATCAAATTGTGAGAGGAGGTTACTAAGTTGAATCCATACAAGATGGTCGTCGCTGTAGCCAACCAGAAGGGTGGTTGTGCCAAAACAACCACTGCCGTGAACATGGCGGCTGCTCTCGCAAAGGGTTCCCCCCGGCAAGGACTTCCGAAAGCGAAGGTCTTACTGATTGACCTTGACCCACAAGGAAATTGTGCAACTTCGTTTGGTGTGGAAAAGAAAAACATCAAAAAAACGGCTTATGACCTTCTCACCAATGATTCTGGTGAAGATCTTCCACTTATGGAAGAATATCTGATTGGACCTGAAGAACTCACGCAATCCATGCGTGACGCTTGGAGTTTGAGAAACAACAACAAGAAGCCACCTGAAAACCTCTCTGTAGGTCATCTTTGGCTCTTACCAAGCGACATTCATCTCTCTGGTGCTGAGATTGAATTGAGTCACAAAATTGGTCGTGAAACCCGACTGCGCGAAGCTCTACTGCCCATCATCGACCAGTTCGATTACATCATCATCGATACTCCACCTTCCCTGGGCCTGCTGTCAATAAATGCCATGTGTGCTGCAAACTGGGTCATGGTACCTGTTCAAGCGGAATACTATGCACTGGAAGGTTTCAGTATGCTGATGAATTCCATTAAGATGATTCAGCGACGAATCAATCGAAATTTGAAGATTTTTGGCATTGCCATGACCATGGTCGATGCTCGCTCAAAACTCAGTCGGCACGTTTGCGATGAAGTGAATCGGAAGATGCCAAATAAATTATTCAAGACCACTGTTCGCAGATTAGTGAAAGTGGCAGAAGCACCTTGGAGTGGAGCACCGACGGTATTACTCAACAAACCGACCAACTCTGGTGCAGGAGCAGGTTCTCTCGAGTACTGGACGCTTTCCAAAGAGTTCCACCAACGCGTCATTGAGATGCGTCGTGAATTTGGAGTCAGTGAAGACCCTCGACTTCTTCTTGAGCGAAAAAACCGTTGAACGGGTTGTCGCAACCCCTGACTCACTCGCCAAATCGCCGTTTGAATACCATATCCCTTCGCGCAGGTTAAGTATACTATAGAACAGAGAAGGTTCGGGATAGCCATGACAGGTGAAGGGATGACTTCGGTCAGCGTGAGTTACGAAGTGCGACGACAACTCAACACGATGCGTACAATGAGTGGACATAAGAGCGTCAATGAATTGCTCACAGACTTGGTCCGGGCTCACAAAATGAAAACCATGAACGGTGAAATTGAAACGCTACGTGAACGCATGAAAGCGATTGCTGATGTCGAGGTTGAACATCTGGTTGACCGACTTAATCTGTCACCATTCAAGGTTTGATTGACATGATGGAATGGCGACCCAAGGGCTATGAATTTGATGCCAAGAATCTTATTCGCGCCTTATTCGCCGAGCATACGGACGAAGGTAAGTTACTCGAAGCCGCAGCATGCGGTTACGTCGAGATTTTTGCTGGCACAAATGCCTGGAACGGCGTACTTTGGCTCATCATGAATACCCTCAAGCAAGATGGAAAACCCGTCTATACCGGTGAAGAGCTGAAAGCACTTCGCGAATCTTTGCCCATAGTCTGGAGATAATCTCAACCGACTAGAGGGTATCGAAGATACTCCACTGTTTGTTTCTAAATGGTAGAGAAGTTTCAGCAGTATTTCTAGCATCATCCGGGTCAATCAATAAATAGACGAATCTAATAATCCGAGTTAGATATGTCAACATCTTCACATCAAAAAATTTTAGCGCAAGCTAGAACCATGGGTTTGGAATTAAGTGATGACGGTAAATATGGGTCCCAATGAAAGAATTGGTCGTGAAAGTACCGATATCTACACCCGTAAAGGTCGTTTCCCATCACAATTCTTTAACAAAAAAATTGAAAATGATGGTATTCACTCCCATCGGTTTAGCGTTCATAATGTGGTTTGTGTTCACCTTGTTCGAACAAGCTAACAGACTTTCTTCTAACAGTGAAGACTCGTTCGGTTTACTGTTAGTCCTTCTTTTTCAAATGTTTACTGGAGTCTATTTTCTAACGCCGATCTTTTTTTGGATGCGTTCGCCACAAGTAGGGAATATAAAGTCAAATACGACACGTTTGGAGGTTCTTCAAATTACCCAAAAACAAAAATCAATGGATGAAAATGAAAAAAATGTAATGGCTATTTTTGAATCCATAGGTGTTGTTATTCTTTTTATTATAATTCTCTTTATACTGTATGCCGTCTGGAAATTATTGCGATTTATTGCTGAAAACCCAATCATATTGGAATTTTTAAGTTATCTGATTTAACGTAATGAACATACCCTTCGATGAAACAGGTTCCAGGGTAGATGTAGGACTGTGGAAAGTGGTTGGATAAATCACTGGTTCTTATCGAGCCATTCTTGACCGTACCATTTCCATTGATCTGTCGTCCAACCTTCCGGCAATCCACCAGGGGGCAGTGGAGGCGCTTCAACGGGTGCTTCCATAACCTCTGGTTCAGGTGAAGACGGAACTTCAACACCTGCAATGGCTTCGAGGCTTACCTCGTCTCCGTACAAGCTCGCTGCGTCGATGGTTTGAATCTCCTCATTTTCTTCACCGAATTCGTCTTTAATTTCAGAGAAGTCAAGACTTGCAATCTCATCATCCCAAGAAGAATCTGAAACAATGCCGCCTTGTGCCGAGAGGCCTGCATTACCCTCCAATGCTTCGTTTTCTGCTGATTTATTTTCAGTTGGAATGAAAGGCACACCGTACATCTTAACCAAGGAGTTTGTCTTCTTGCGCTTCACTACAAAGCCAACCACTAAAATCACAACTGTAAGAGCAAGGAAAGCGCCTCCGCCGACCATGACGACCTGTTGAACGGTTGTGGAATCTACAGAATTGGAATCGAGAAGACCTGCATTTTTACTCGTGTTCCAAGCAGCGAAACTCAAATCGGTTTCTCCGTCTTCTTTGTCTCGTGAAATATAGGTTTGGTAATCTTTGCTTCTCCAACCTTGGCATTCAAGAGATTGGTCATCAAAGTTCAGTAAACAATGGTCTTCTTCAGTTTGAATAAGTGGGCGTGAATCATCGTAATCGGAATTGGAACCAACTCCATCGTTGTCACCATCGAAGTGTTCGTTCGGGTCGAGGTCCATGTTTTGTGATTCAGTAACATCAACCCAGCCGTCTCCGTCTAAATCTTCGCAACCATACGACGGAACTTCCTTGAAACCTACATCAGCTGAAGTGTTCGCAATCCAGGCTTTGGTCGAAGTTCCGGCTTTCCAGTTACAGTCGTCAGCAAGTTCACCTGTCAAGTTGTCACCATAGCCATCGCCATCGCCGTCGCGCCATTGCGAGTTTTGGAGGGGAAGGGCGTCTGCTCCTTGTGCAATTGTCCAATTCACAGACGGATTAGACCAGCCGTCTAAGTCTGAATCAAGACATCCAAATCGGTCTTCTGTGGAAAAACCGTTCTCCGATGGACAAGCATCGGGAGTAACTCCATTGGGATTGTCGCCAAACCCATCTTGATCTGCATCCGACCATTGCGATGGTTCGTCCTTGAATTTGTCTCCACCCATTGCGTTGACGTTGTCACCGTATCCATCACCATCTGTGTCGAACCACTGTTCTGCATTGGACGGGAAACTGTCGCCTTCAAATCCATTTGCATTATCACCGTAACCGTCACCGTCAGCATCTTCCCATTGGGATGCTTCATTGGGGAAAACATCACCAAGGAAGCCGTTAAGATTGTCTCCATAACCATCGCCGTCGGCATCGGACCATTGAGTGAATTCCAATGGAAATGCGTCAGTTTGGTCCGTAATGCCATCACCGTCTGTATCCAGGTCGTACAAGCGGATTTTGGAAGAAAGAGAAAATGAGGTGACAATGTAAAGTTCACCCGAAAACTCCTGAACAGAGCCTACAACGCGTCCAGTCGATGCGTACGTGCTGCCTTCAGAGAACGTCGAAACTTGCACTTGAGTCAATTTACCGTTTTGTGTACCGATGTGATAGGTGAGGTTATCGTATTCTTCAAGTGAAACAACCGATTTACCGTGGCTGAGCGAAAGCGTTTCAACCGCCCAAGAATTTGTATCGTATCGGAATAATTTACCGTTTGCGGTCCCGACCAGCAAATCTCCGTTATGGTCTTCCAAAACAGCATTAACAATTGCATTTGAGTCGGTAAGTGTGGTGAGTCCCGTGCCATCATTGCCAGTGACGTAGACCTTCGTATCGTATGAACCGAGGACGAGACGGCCACCCGAGATAATCTCAAACGCATTCATACCAGATTGAATCACTGGTGAGTATACACCGGTTGCACCAAAATTATCGTACTCTTCTGCTCGACGTCGCCCTGCAAAAAATGCCAGCCAAAGGTCACCTTCTTCATCCCAATCAGCATCATTTACAGGGTCGCTTGTGGTGATGTTGCGATTGGCGATTTGCAAATCCATATGGACAGTGTAAACGCCGCCGTCATGGCAAACGACGGTCAATTGCTGAGCGTCATCCAACCGAGCAGCGTTCGTATCAACGCCCAACTCAAGACTCCACTGGGGAAAAAGCATACCGTTACTAAAACTGTTCACGGTCAAATTACCCGAGGTATCAACGGTAAGAATAGAGCCATCGAACATTTCTTTCCAGTAAACAAAACTTGGTTCAGTTTCATGAGTATACCCTGCATCAACAAGGTTCGAACCTGTTGCTGCAACATGGGGTACGAATGCTGCAAGAGGCAGCATCAATACCGCTACGAGAAGGACAATCAACCTCTTCATAACAACCCGAGTACCTCAATCAATATGAAGCGTGCCCTTCGTGGCGTCACGACGGTTTTACTCGTCTGAATCAGCGTCTGCTTCTTCCTCTTCCTTGGAAGACGGTTTCGTGAGTTTCAGCGGCGTGAGTTTCTGAACTGGCTTCAAGGTCGTTGTGGAAACGGTTTGAGGAACCTCACCGGCCTTCGATTGAGGCGGGCTTCCACGAGATTTCTTTGGAATTAACTGTGGAGGGCGTGCGGTCAGTGTCGTTGTTTTAACTGGCTCAGGTGCTTCATGAGCCTCAAGAACAGCAGTGATTGGGCGCATAATTGCTGACATTTCAGGACCGTCTTCACGTTCTTCGACCTCTTCCGTAATCGATTCAACAACCGCCTCTTCGATGATTGGTTCCTCCGATATGGCTTCGACTTCCACTTCCGGTTCAATCACAGGTTCACTCACTGGCTCAGGCACTTGCTCCATTTGAGTCTCTGCGAGTGGAGAAGTAATCGGCGAGAGCGGTTTGCGAACCAATTTTTGAACGGGTTGAGGCAATTGCTGTGAAACTCCACCGCCAAGTGGGGCCTTGACAGGCTTAGCGAGCGGTACACCTGTAAGTGGTTGAAGTGGCTTCGAACTGGTCATTGGCGTTCTCATTCCACCGAGTCCCATTCGGGATTGAGGTGCTTGTTGTTGACCTTCCAGAATACCACGCATTGGCCGGCCTCCGCTTGAACCAAGTGCGTCTGGACGTGCACCAAGAGCTGATGGATTCATGGTATTGGCAGTTTGTGCTGGGCCTTGACCGGAGATTGATTGCATCCACATTTGTCTCTTTTCGGCTCGTGTATCGGTTGATTGAAGGTCACGGAATTCAGATTCACGGGTCTTCAAGTCCGATTCTTCAACGTTAAGTTCGCCTTCTATTTGGCCGGTGATAGCATCTCGCATCTTGCCCTCAGCCATGTCCTTGAAAGCGTCCATTTTCTCACTTAGACTCTGTAAACGGGTGCGGATTTCTGCTCTCTTGAGTCCAAGTTGTGCTTCAATTTCAGCCCGGATGTGCGTTTCACGCTTTCGTACATCGATGAGTGCTTTGTTTCGCATAATTTCTTCACGCTTGTCGAGTTGTCGTTCCAATTGCGTGGCGACTTCTTCCTCCTTGCGTACTCGGAAGTTGTTGAGGCGTTCTTCCATTTCCACTTCCAGTTCAAGCGAGGTTTCCTCTTTGAGAAGATCGAGGTCCGTTTCAAAAGTTAGCCTCTCGTTCCGTAGGCCGGCATCAACTTCGGACATAATCGCCTTTCGAGCAGATGCTTCGCGTGATTGGAACTCCAATTCCAAACGCTCGGACCAATCCGTTTTCTTCGAATTGTATTGATCTTCAAGATGCTCACGTAGTTCTGCTTCACGTTCGTAACGGAAGCGTGCCAAACGGTTCTGTATTTCTGCTTCACGAGCCGTTCTGTAACTGGTGAATTCTTCATCCATTCGAACTTCGAGTTCCGATTCTACATCAGATTTGAGTGAACGAGAGATGTCATCGATGGCTTTCGAGAAGGTAATATCGTACTTTTCTCGAAGCCTGGATTTACGGTCAGACAAGCGTTCTGAATGGCGAGTTTGTAATTGCTGCTCGATTTCGACACGAAGTTCATCACGTCGGCGGGCAATAGCCAGTTCGACATCCTCTCGCATTCGTTCCTCTAAATCTTCAGTTTCCTTACGCAATTGGCCTTCGAGTTCCATCTGCAGTTGCTCTGCAATGTCCTCCTCAAGACGCAAACTACGACGTTCGTATTCTGCCTTGAGTCGTGCTTCACGTTGTTTGAGACGAGAGCGGAGTTGCTGTTCTAGGCGAGTGCGGATACCGCGTCGAAGCTGTTCTTCACGTTCAGCAAGGCGTGCTGCATGCCCTTCCTCAAGTCGAGATATTTCTGCAACTTCCATATCTTTGAAACGGTCTTCCATTTCAAGTTCGATGTTCGCTTCAATTTCTCGAACTCGGCGCTGAAGTTCTTGATTATAGTCCATAGCCAAGCGTTCTTTTTGGATATCGAGTCTTTGACGATGTTCGTCTTGAAGTTGGGTTTCAATTTGTGCTTTGAGTTGTGCCTTGTGCTCTTCTAGACGACGATCTTGTTCAACATCCAATTTGTCTTGAAGGGTCTCTAACTGTCTGTTAAGCCGAAGGTCGAGTTCGCCACGCATTCTGGATTCTTCTCGTGCCAGTGAATCGCGTTCCAATGTACTCAGGTCACGCTCCATTTCTTCTCTCATTTCTTTCTCAAGCGAGTCGAGTGTGAGTTCGTGCTGGACTGCCAAATCGGTTGCAAGCGCTTCCTGCATGGCTGATACGCGTTCAGTAATTGCTTGCTGTCGTATTCGCCGTTCACGGCGTAAGTCTGCACGTAGGCGTTCTTCTTGTCGGAATCGTGCACTCGTCATCGTTGCTTGATCGAGGGTGGATGTAGCCGTCGAAGTGAACTGTGAACGTAGTGCTGAAAGGGAAACTTTTGAGGTATTTTCTCGCTTCTTGCGAGCCTCATCGAGAGCATCGCCGTTATTGCTTGCGCTCATTCCCATCGTATCCATCCAGTGCTTCATGCACATCTCATCATAGATAAGGAGCGCGACACGAACGCGAGGCTACAAGCCTATTTCTAAGGGGTTCATGGCAATCCAAAAGTGTTGGATTGAAGAGGGAAAAGTGATTTTTGAGGCTCAAATTTGGAAATGAATCCCAATCAAAGATTCGCTGTATTCCCATAGTTTGCGAGCCATTTCTTCATCGGCAGCACGCGATGTAATCTTCGCTTTTCCAGTCCATCCACGGGCCTCAAGTAGACCAATAGGCCCCCAGTATCGATGAACAATGGCGTCTGGTTCGGTTGCAGCATACAAAGTGGGCGCAGCACCCTTAATCGGTTGAATACCAAACAATGGATTGAGGATTCGCCAGCCAAGAGAATACCGTTGTAAATCTGTATTTGAGTAACCCGGATGGCTGCCAAACGATTCAATATGCGAGCCTGCAGCCTTTAGTCGGCGGTCAAGTTCCAAAGCAAACAGTAGATTTGCCAATTTGCTCTGCGAATACATTCCCCATTTGTTGTATTTCTTATTCACGCCGTTAATATCATCAAGATCGATAACTCCCGACCAGTGAGCAATGCTTGAAAGGGTAACTATTCTCGGTTTTTCGGCTGCCGAAAGCAATGGCATCAAGTGTGAAGTCAAAGCGAAATGGCCAAAATGGTTTGTGCCAATTTGCAATTCAAAACCATCTTTAGTCGTTGACTGAGGGGGAATCATTACCCCAGCATTGTTGATGAGTATGTCCAAATGCTGCAGTGTTTTCTTCAGTTTCATTGCAAACATTTCAACGTTTGAAAGATCAGCCAAATCTAATTCTTCTACAGAAAGTTGAGCATGAGGTGAAGATTTGAGAATTTTTTCCCTCGCCGCTTCAGCCTTCTCGAGATTTCTGCATGCAAGAATGACATGAGCCCCTTTATCCGCCAATGTAAGAGCCATTTGGTACCCTATGCCCGTATTCGAACCGGTAACGACAACGATTTTCCCACTTTGGTTAGTGACGTCCTGCGCCTTCCATTTGATACCAATCTTCTTCATACCTCGGCGTGAAAGACCGTTGTTGTTAAACCGTGGCACAGCGCCCTTCCTAACTCGAAATGCGTCTGGTCAGGGATGTTATGAAGAATACAAGATGATGACCAAGTGAGTGACGTCCACCATATCTTGCCCGTCATCATAGGACACTTCTAATTCATGAACCAGAAACGTGTTAAAATGCAATGTGTACCAGCCATCCGATTCTCCGTCCTCAATTTGTGCAGTCTTCTGCTGGCATACATCATCGAGCTCATCAACGATGTTCCAAGTCACCTGAACCGCTTGGGAACTGCTGTCTAGGTTTTCGAGGAAACTGGGGTTTTCAACGGTCGATTCAATTTCAACCATTGTGGGGTTTGGTCCTCCATTAACGGGAATAGGGTCGAAAATCAATGCTTTCGGGTCGCGAGTATTGGATTCAGTCCACTCAATCCTCAAGTCAATTCGCAATGTGAAGTTCGTTCGTTGTTCCCCTCCATTGGAATCAATTGCATAAGCAATGATGTTGTAAATTCCGTGGTTTTCGAAGTTCATTTCTATTTGTGAGTTCGTACCGGCATCTACAGTTGTTGGTAACCTTCCGTCCATCGGATCGATTCCAAACGTGACCAATTGGAGGTCAGCGGTCGTCTGAGAAAAATCATACACGACCGATACGTTCGATACAGAACTGATTTCCCCATCGGAATACGTCTCGATGAGCGTGGTATTTTCGATATCAGCAACGACGTTAAGGGAAATCGAAGACCCTGTCTGACCTTCGGACAAACAGCCGGTGAGGCTCGAAAAAAGGAGCAAGAACAAAACCCAGATGCACTTGCTTTGTCCCATGAAGGTGGCTGTACCAATGGGATATAAAACGCCAACGAATCAAACGCATCTTTTCCTGCTTCAAAATCACTCGAACCAAACAAAAAACTCGTTTACGAAACACAAATCTTGGATTAGAAGTTATCCTTTGGATTAATCAACCCGATAACGATCGTTTTGAAAACGGCAACTATAGCGAAAATTGAAGCAGCAACAAGAGCAATCATCGCCCCACTTCCCGAATCATATTCTGCAGAGAAGTACAGGCCGAGGAAAACAGCAGAGAGGCCGAAGACTTGTGTCCAAATAAGGCAAGAACGGAAACTGCGGCCGACCAATTGTCCTGTAGCAGCAGGAGTTACCAGTAAAGCAGTGACGAGTAAAGCGCCAATAACTTGAACCATGCTTACAACTACAGCCGCAGTAAGAATACTAAACACGAGCCCAATCGCTCGAACTGGAAGTCCCTGAACACGTGCAGCAAGCGGGTCTATGGTGGTGGAAAGCAGTCCTGAATAGAGCGTCATGAGTGAAATTAATGATAAAATGCTAATGGTTGCAATCAAATCAAGACTTCGTTCATCAATAAGAAGCAGGCTGCCGAACAGGTATCCTTCAATATCGCTTGTGATACCTCCACCAAATACGCGTAAAACGACCAGACCTAATGCGAGCATACCGGTCAAGAATATCGCAATTGAAGCATCGCCAGTAAGTAATTCTCTGGTTTGCATTTCGTGAATGATAATGGCAGAAATAACGCTGAAAACCAGTGCGTACCAGAGTGGTGATGAAGCACCTAATACCACGCCAACAGCCACACCACCAAAGGAAACGTGAGCTAAACCATCTCCAATGAGGGCAAGGTTTCGAATCAATAAAAACGAGCCAAGTACACCAGCCACCATTGTCACCATTATTGCTGCAACAAGTGCACGTTGAAACATTTCCATGGTGAAGAAATATGGAAATATCTCTCCGGGAACCATCGGAGCAATGAACTCGAGAACTGGAGAAATCAGGTCTAAAACGATCATTCCTATCCCCATTACTCTTCCTCCTTTTTCGTTTGGTCTTCGCCACCGGTTTGGATAACAACAGAAACAGGGGTTTTATGTTCATGTTCATGGCCATGAACCGGCTCAATACCACGCAATCCAGCGAGGCTTGTGAGATCAGGGAAATCTTCGGTAGGTCCGTCGAATCGTATTGATTCTTCGAGGTAAATCATACGATGCGCAGTCTGACGTATCGCAGCAAGGTCGTGTGAAACCATGAGAATCGTCTTATTTTCTTCATGACATAATTTGTCTAATAATTTCAACAAGGAATTTCGAGATTCTCGGTCAATGCCCACAAGAGGTTCGTCAAGCAAAATGAATTCTGACTCGGATGCTAAAGCGCGGCCAATAACGGCACGCTGGCGTTGCCCGCCTGAAAGCCGACCGATGTCATGCTCTGCAACCTCTTCTAAACCGACCATTTTCATTGCTCTTTCGACCTTTTCTCGATGGATACTTCTTCTTCGCAGAAACATATTCCGAGAGTTCAAAGTTCCAAGTCGGACAAGTTCACGAACTGTTATTCGGACGTTCTTAGGCATCACTGCAGCGGCTTGAGAGACCCACCCAATTTTACCAAGTATATTCCTTGACATTGGTTTATGACCGTAAATATCAATGGTTCCTTGCTGGGCTTTCAAAACGCCGAGTATAGCGAGTAAAAGCGTTGACTTACCGCTACCATTCGGACCCACGAGGCCAATGAATTCACCTTTCGATATTGCTAAATCGACTTTGGAGAGGACAACCTTGCCAGAACGGCTGACGGTCAAACCCTTGATGTCGAGGATTGGTGTCGGTTTCATCACTTGACCGTCCGCTAGAGGTTGCATATTAAGCACTACCATGTCGGATAAGTTCTTTCATTCAATTTGAACAATCAACTCAGGCCTTCTCATCACAAATCTTTGTCTTGATTCGATTGTCGAACCAAGAAAGATTCATACAGCAAATACCCGAAGAATAAGACGAATATAGTACCTACAAAAACGATTGGAAGGGTATCTACATAATGCATTTTCTTCACCTCTTTTTGATTCTTTATTCGGTTCTGTACTTGTATTACTTCACCATCAGCAACCGATACCGGCAACAAGGTTTTCCAGGTTCTTCGTCATCATGGACATGTAATTGTCATCCGAGTCTTTTGGTGCCATTTCCATGGTGTAAAGGATCTGAATGGTCACATCGGTTTCATCAACAAGGCTTTGCACTGAAGATTCGTCAGTGTATTCCTCGACAAACAGAACTTCGATTCCTTCTTCTTTAATGTAGTCAACAACCTTTGCAACATCTTCAGGGGAAGGTTCTCCTTCAGGGTCAAGGCCGTGGACTGTCATGAATTGGATATCGTACTGTACTGCGATGTAGGAGTACGCGTTGTGGTTCGCTGCAACGGTCTTTTCATGACCTCCAGCCATACAAACTCCAGCTTCTCCGAAGGCAGCATCAAATGCGACGTGGAGACCCAGCAATTCTGTAGAGTAACTCGCAGCGTTTGCTTTGAAGACTTCTTCACCGTCAGGGAATGCAATGGTAAGTGCATCCATTACGACGGTGACTTGTGCCTTGAAGGCAAGTGGGCTGAGCCAGCTGTGTGGGTCGTAATCAAGGGCCCCTTCACCAGCGTGGTCGTCATGGTCCTCGCCTTCTTCACCAGCGTGATCTTCATCACCTTCTTCGTCAGCATGGTCCTCGCCTTCTTCATCAGCGTGGTCGTCATGGTCATCATCGCCATGGTCATCGTGGCCAGCGTGGTCATCATGACCGCCTTCGCTCTCGAGGATATGGAATTCAACATCCATTGGTAGAGCAAAGCCATAGTCGCCTTCTGCTTCTACATGAATGGTCACATAACCAGCAGGATGGCTGTCGTCACTGTCCATGCCGCCAAGCAGGTGCTCGAGTTCGCTTACGTTAAGCAATCCATCGACATCCATGTCTGATTCATTGAACATCATTTGCAGCATAGCCATCATCATGTCTTCCAGCTGTTCGTCATGCTCGTCTTCGTCATGGTGTTCCTCAGGAACAGGTAGCATTGATGCGTCTGCGCTTGAAGGAGCCCATGCGATGTGGTCTGCATCTTGCCCCATCACGACTGAGTCGATGCCGACTTGGCTCTCGTCCCAGGAATCAGCGGTTTCGTTCCAGAGGTACAGGGACCACCACCAGGAGAAATCGGCTGGAGCATCAAATCCGCCGATGCCTGTAACCATGGTGCCATAGGTTGGGTCGACCGAGTAGTTCACGGAAATGTTATTTTCCTGCAACGTCATATTTGTCATGTCGTACCCGGAGTTGTTCTCCATGTGGTCATTTTCCAACATCATTGATGTGTTGTCTGGGAAAAGGATTGCAAGTTGGAATTCTTCTTCATGCTCGTCATGGCCGTCGTCAGTATTGCTCCACATCGACATGTATTCGTCAAAAGAGAGGTATCCATCGTTGTCTGCGTCGTACATCAGCAAGAACATTCCAGCGCCATCCATGTTTTCTTCGAGTGCGTGGATGTCTTCTACGAAGTGCTCCAGTTCGCTCATGTTGAGCAATCCATCGTCATCTATGTCAGATTCGTTGAACATACCCATGAATACACCCATGAGCATTTCTTCCTCTTGCTCGCTAGGTTCGTCATCATGGCCATCATGGCCCTCTTCGTCATGGCCATCTTCGTCATGGTCATCGGAAATCCAATGACTCCAGAATTCATCCCACGAGAGGTGGCTATCGTTGTTTGTGTCAAACGATGCCATAGCTTGCTCTGCTGTCATTTCATCTCCGTGGTCACCGTGATCGTCATGCCCATCCTCTTCCATCCACATGTGTCCTGCAGCTTCACATTCTTCTTCAGTGGTGTGATTCGTGTTGGCATGGCTGGTTGTATCGTGGCAGTAGTCACCTTCGTGTTCGTCGTGTTCGTCTTCTACCATCCACATGAAGCCGGCTGCTTCGCAGTCTGCTTCATTGTCGATGTCATTGTTGGTATGGTCGGCCATATCGTGACAAACACCGTGTCCTTCCTCGCCATGTTCGTCACCGTGCTCATCACCGTGTTCATCTCCATGGTCACCGTGGTCGTGGTGTGCGTGTCCACCAAGCATCTTGAGGACGGCCATTGTGAAGTCTTCTGGGTGATCTGCGTCGAACTCAATGACGTATTCGCCCTCTTCCAAGTGGAAGATAGAGATCATTGTGTCAGCAGGGCATCCTGCCGGGTTGGAGATTGTTTCTTCTGCTTCGAGGTGATTGTGACCTTCGTGGCCATCTTCCTCACCGGCATGGTCATCGTGGCCATCTTCCTCATCGGCATGGTCATCGTGGCCATCTTCCTCATCGGCATGGTCATCATGGTCATCCTCTGCAAAAGTGAAGTTGTGTGCGATGAACTCAGCGTGAATTTCAACGTCATCAGCGTGTTCTTCTTCATCGACAAGTTGAACCGATTCGTACGGCCCTTCAGAGAGAGTTTCACAAAGATTCGACACGAGCAGCGACTCATAATCAAGCGTCTCTTCGCCATCAGGCATGGTGTGAACTTGGATGGAGGTTGGAGCGGCGCTACCTAGAGAATCAAGAGTTGCGTCGACCCAAGGCTCAAGTCCCAAGCCGTGGTAAAAGAACACATCTGCGTTCTGTAGACGGATAAGATCCGATGCAGATGGTTCGTAGTCGTGTACGGGAATGTTATCGAGACTCATGTATTCAAGATCGACATGCTCGCCAGCAATTCCTTTGACGAGTTCACCGATGTGGTAAGTTGAGACCATGACTGTACCCAACGAGCCAATAATGGTCGTATTGTTTCCATCGATTAGGTTGTCAGCGGCATCTTCTGATGCGTTTACTTCTTCATCTCCAAGGCATCCAGCTAGACTTGAAAAAATCATGATTAGGCTTACGAAAACGACTCTCATACGGTTGTTGTTCATGCCCCGCCGTTTACTATTAACTATTTAATAAAAACTAATAATGGATGGGTTGAGCATTATTATTATGGATCTCCAAGATCTTTGCTCATGGGAGAATCCCGGCCTGAAAAAAAGATGATTAGAACGTGACCTTGAAACTCTTGGAGCACGCAGGACAATCAATTTGCCGTTCGCCTGGTCTACGTTTCATTCTCAATTGTCGATTGCATCCAGGGCACGAAACTTCCACCCGTGGTATGTGTGGAGTGAGTGTAAAGTGGGTCGAACACGAAGCACAGCGTAAATGGGCTGGCCGCTTATTTACGCCAGCCACGAGAACTTTACCGCATTCTGGGCAACCAAGCTTTTCTTCGCTCCATTTCCTACGGGTGACGGGATGGTCGACGCGTACACGTGCGTTGCAGAGTGTACAAGTGAGTTCACCGAGTTCATTGGGAAGTAGACCGTCGCATTTAGGGCAAGAGAGAGCAGGTGGTGAAATGCGTGATTCAACTGTCAGTTCTTCGCTCATACCTACCGCTCCAGTTCTCTCTTCTTGAGGTGTTTGCTTCTAAGTGTTGGATTTATTTTTTCTTCGCAATCAAAGCGATGCTGGCCGGAAGGAAATTCCAGGGTAGATTCAATTCAATACCGTGCTCTTGAGCAAGAAGTTCCAACACTCGCTTTGCGCCGACTTGATCTCGAGAACCTTCGAGTTGAAGAATGTGAATTTCGCCGGCTTCTGAGACTGCATCTGAAAGTGTGGCGGGTAGAGCGTTAAAATCTCCGACTGCGACTTCGATTGAAGCAGGTGAGGAGGGAGCGATGGAGTTGGAGCGTATTGTGAGTATCTCAGGCAACTCAACGTGGGTTGATTTTTTCCACCACCGAGCCCGTCCGACATCTCTGTGATTCTCAATCAGACCTAGAGATGTCAGTTTTTTCAAGTGGTGGTAGAGGTTGTAACGCTCAACATCCACTTCCGCCTGAAGTTGTACAGTGCTCATCTCTTCAGAACTTGCCAGAGCGATGTAGAGTGCTCTGCGTGTAGGGTGAGCAAGAGCGGTTGTCACTGGGTCTGCGCGAACTCGTGCCATCTTCTCACCGTTGGCTGAGAGATGCTTCTAAGGTTTGAACATGCCGCGTAAAGACGTGTTGTGTGACATCACTGAGTCAGATACCGCAGCTTGAAGAGTTGGAAGGCTTCTTTGGTGTCAATCCATAATGAAGTGAATATCGAACGTAGGAGCGCCACAGCACCCTCTCCTCCGGCAAGCCGTGCTCCATTCAAGATAACGAGGATGACCGATGCTTCGTGAATAAGAACGCCGACCCATAACTCGTCATACAGTTGGAGAATGACCGCAGCAACCAAAGAAAGGGTGATCCCAACTGTGATCAAGAGATTACCGAGGAGAATGCGCTGAGCGCTTCGTGCCAAGTCAACCAAATCGGTAAGCATGAGGGGATTATCGCTCGGAATCAAAACATCTGCTGCTTCAAGGTTCACTGTCTCACCGGTGCCTACAGCAACCCCAACATCGGCCAGTGCCAATGCAGCAGCATCGTTGAAACCATCTCCAACCATCATTGTAATGTGCGTTTTTGAACGGTTTCTTACCCAGTCTACTTTCTGTTCTGGAGAGAACCCCCCATGTGCAGCAGATTCTGGTAAACCGACGCTCTTGGCAAAAGCAGAAACTGCTGATTGGTGGTCGCCTGAGAGGATTTCCACGTTGATTGAACGCTCCCTTAACGAAGAAATTAATTCCTTGCTGCCAGCATGAGTATCGTCATGAATGAACGTAACGAGAGCAATTCCCACTCCCCCTCGAACCAGTAAGCTTGCTCCGTGACCTTTAGCCTCAGCAGCAGTATAAGCAGTTTTCAAATCATCAGGAACGCTTACTTTGAGCGAAGCAGCACGGTCAAACCGGATGAACATTACTTCCTTTCCACCAACCATGCCCTTGACGCCCGCTTCAATGTCGGAGAGCGCAGATACCGGAGTTGGAACTACTACCTCCTGCTTTAGGTATTCCATAACGGATAACGCGTATGGATGAGATGAGCGTGCTTCGAGACCACCTGCGAGCTTGAGAGCAGCAGTGCGTTGTTTGCCTTTCGACATGATGAACTCGCCTAAACGAGGTTTACCAGAAGTAAGTGTTCCTGTTTTATCGAGGAGAATATGATTGACTCGGGAGAGACGTTCAATTACATCGCCGCCTCGAGCAATAGCCCCAAAGTGTGCAGAGCGTGACAGAGCTGCTGCGTGCGGCACTGGAGTCGCCAAAAGCAAAGCGCAAGGGCATGCAACGACCCATATTAACAGAATAACTTTCCAATTTTCGGGGAACATGAAGTACCAAATGGCGACTGCTCCAAGAAGGACAATGGGGACCCAAATAGCGGTGAAAAGTTCAATGCTACTTTGTAAGCGAGGGGGTTCTTCACGGAAGGTGTGAACCGCATCAATAAGTCCAGAAAGACGGGTGTTATCTCCAACTGCCGTCACTCGAACAACGACCGGTCCACGCGCAAGAACTAATCCAGCCTGAATCTCATCGCCATTGGACACTTCAACTGGGACTGATTCTCCAGTCAAAGGTGCCTTGTCAAGTGAACCATGTCCATCAATAATTACCCCATCAGCAGGAATGAGTTCACCGCTACGAATCTCGATGGAATCGCCGATTCGGATGAGTTCGATAGGAACGGTCTCATGCAAAGCATCGGGGTCCGGAAGGGCGCAACCATCAGCGCCGATAAGAGGTGCGGGGGCTGCCATTTGCAACGTGAAACCTGAATTAGCAAGTTGAGACACATGCTTTGGTTTACTGCTGTTTATCTTACGAGCAGTACGCGGCAATCGATCAAGGCCACCTTGCATGGCCTTCCGCGCTTTGACAAGTGCATCTCCCTCCAAATGTGCGGTAAAAGCAACCAAGATGGCAACAACAAGCGCTTCTTCCCACATCCCAAGTATGGCTGCACCAATAACAGCAAGACTGGTTAGAACTTGGAACCCAAGTTGCTTGTTGTGAATGCTTGCAGCCGCTTCTTTGAACATTTGTGAACCGCCAATGAGCAGACCAGGTAGAGCAAGAGCGCCGAGAGCGAACTCAGATAGGCCCATAAGTTCTCCAAAAATAACCAATATGAGAAGTGGAAGCGCAATGCCTCCACCAATTAATCGCCATTGGTCAGGGCGAATACGGTTCGACTCTGCCGGAGCATACCGCACAGGTGAACCGATAATCTCGGAAAGCGATGCATCACGGATTTCAAAAATTTCTTTCGAAACTTCTGTGGCCAATTGCAGGAGGATACGTTCATCATCCGTAATTTCTAGATCGAGAATGCCGGGTTGTTGTTTAATGATTTTCATCAGTTTGCGTTGGTCAACCTCGTTACGCTGAGCGACTTGAGAACTGCGAACTCCGACCATTTCATGGAAAGCAACATCGGGTGCGTGACCTAATGAACGGAGTACTGACGAGGCTTCGGACAGTGAACCATATTCAAGGTCGACCTCTATGGTCACCTTTCCAGCAGTAGCCGAGACTTTGGTGGACTTCACTTGAGGAAGGAAATTCAAAGCACGGGTGGCTTTACTTGCACAATCAGGACAATCCATTCCAAGCAAAGGCCAACTCACATCAAAGACTCCAGTAGCTTGTGTAACTATTGAAGCATCCAAAATCTCTGCATCAAGGACTTCAGACTGGGAGTTTTCAACGGATTTTTTAACGGACTTTCTCAGTGCGCGTATGCGGGATTTAGGTGAATTCGGTTCGAGGACCGGCTCAGGAATAAGAGCATCATCGTCATCGAGCGAGAGGAAGACATCACTCTTGTCACTCTTAGACATACTTCACCCTCGGAGCGGCCTTAGATAATCTCTCGCTTTCATTGGCTTATAGCCCCAGATAAACAAGGGCGAAAATTGATGATGAACAGCATGCTGGCCGAACCATGGAATGGCTACCTAAGGACTGGACACCAAAGTTCGTTGCAGTCGATATTGACGGCACCATCACCGACGAAAAGAAGCAACTCAACACGAGGGCTCTGGATGCACTTAAACGGCTTGAACAAAACGGCATCCCTGTGGTACTGGCTACCGGAAATGTTCGAGCAATTACCTATGGGCTGTGGAGATTTCTCAAACTCTCTGGCCCGATATGCTGTGAAAACGGTGGAGTGCTGTGGCATCCCAGTTTCGACAAACCGCTGTTACAAGCAGATGGAAACGAAGCAAAAGAGGCTGCTGAATGGCTGTCTACGGTTATGGATATCGATCCTGCTGGTATCGAATCGAATCAGTGGAGGGAAAGCGAATGGTGCCTCAATCCAAATGAAGACCTCGAAACCATTCGAATGCATTTAGCCAAAAGTGAATGGTCGCACTTGACTGCGCTTCGAACTGGCTTTGCAATTCACTTGATGGAGCCCCACCTGTCCAAAGGTAACGGGCTTGAGATTCTATTGAAACGCATGGGATGGTCGACTGACGACATGCTGTGCGTTGGAGATGCCCCCAATGATTTGTCAATGTTTGAAACAGCCCGCTGGTCGGTTGCTGTAAAGGGTGCTTTTGATTCGGTTTCACAAGCCGCTGATGTCTGCTCCCCCCACATGCATGGAGATACTTTTGAACCTCTTGTGGATGCGATATTAAACTCTCGAAAAAACTCCTAAACGGTGCTAAAAAAAGCCAGTAGCGTAACTTCGTGTAGCAGAGGATAGCGTTAGCACCGAACCACTGCAAGCTCATTGATTTGACAATACCTGAGCAATGGGTATTCGGATACACCCTCTGAACCTATCCGAAAGCGATTATGCTGGGGAATGGTTTAATTTCACGCAGGTTAAGGGCTGACCATGCGAAATGACCAAATTTTTGTATTGCTGCTTGTTGTTTTATTGCCCATGTCTGGATGTTTTGACGGAGGTGGAGTCGGAGAAGCAGAAGGTGCCCAAGATTCTGATGAGACTTCAGGAACGACCGTTGTGAATCATTATTACAATAACACCACAACAAGTTCTAATGTTCAAGAGCGAATTTGGTACTCATCAGGTGGTTCTTACAATTATTACTGGGATGATGGACAATCTGCTCAAAGTGGTCAACAAAGATGTGTTGATTATGGGCCCAGTTATGATCAAACTACAGGTGAATATGTTGGGGAAGCGTGCAGAGAGACAGCATATCCAGAACAAGCCTCAGACTGGAACCTAACATCCTGCACAGAGAATGGAGGATTTGTCCAATGGACTAACTTAAATTCATGGCAAAACGAAAGTGTGAACGATGGATATAGGTATGCCCCTACGT
>ERZ767114.261-NODE-261-length-32836-cov-4.726091_pt1 | contig 32836 bp, 23 predicted proteins | sample MGYA00374952_ERZ767114 | MGnify/ENA primary metagenome ERZ767114 (study PRJEB28939, sample SAMN06267156) | marine metagenome | isolation source: Columbia River Estuary | place: USA:Columbia River Estuary, USA | collected 2012-05-05 ...
GGTTGGCGGGATCAACGTAATGAACAGAGCCGAACCGTAACATATGGCGATGGATCAACGATCGATGAGGAAGATCTCAAAGCGGCGACCGACATTGCCTATGACCTGTCTTTTGATCTGAACTGGCAGACGGGGGACGTAGCGCTAATCGATAATGATCGGGTGATGCATGGTCGGAGGCCCTTTCAAGGGCGTCGTAGTGTGTTGGCGTCACTCTGCGCTAACCCAGTGAGCCCCTGACTATGCGACCGGCAGATATAAGCGTTTCAAAGTTGTGGTGAGCCGAATCTGACGCGGTGTCAAAGGGCGGCAGCACAAATCTTCTCTTCTTAGTGACGTTTGCCTGCTATTTAAAACGATAGACGGCCCCGCGCATGACAATAAAGTCAGGTCATTTACCGTTGGAGGTGCTACTGTCATTTCACGCTGATTGGACGCCGATGCAATGGGTCGTGTTTTGTTATGATCAGATTTATTTTCCAATGTCATTAGTAGAAGAGAGTTAGATTTTTGTCGCAACAAGTCGATCGAGTCAATTTCTCCATTACCGTTATCGTGCTGTTGAGTATGTCGATACCGTTGTTGGTTTTTCCTGAACAAAGCGCCGCTGTGCTCAAAACCGCCTATGCGTGGATCGCTGAAACGTTCGGCTGGTTCTATATTCTGACCGGTGCGGCGGCCCTCGCGATCGTTGTATATATTGGTATGAGCCGTTTTGGCAAAATTAGGCTGGGTGACGGTGAGCCAGAATTCAGCACGGTCAGTTGGATTTCGATGCTCTTTGCTGCAGGCATTGGCGCTGGCCTGATGTACTGGAGTGGGATTGAGTGGGCCTATTACGTGCAGGCGCCACCCTTTAAAGCGGAGCCGTTTTCTCATGAGGCTTATTTGTGGTCATCATCTTATGGGCTCCATCATTGGGGCTTTGTGGCGTGGGCACTCTATTGCCTGCCGACACTGGCCATTGCCTACCCGTTTTATGTGCGGCGAATCCCACAGTTGAAATACAGTCTGTCGGCACATTATTGGTTAAAAGGGCGAGAACGCTCTGCGCTGGCCCGATTGATGGACAGTTTTTTCATGGTCGCTTTGATTGGTGGGGCGGGGAGTTCACTGGGGTTTTCGACGCCTTTGATTGCCGCGTTTATCGAGCGACTCACAGGCATACCGGCTAATTTTGCGCTGGAGTTAGTGGTGGTTGCCGTCTGCGTTGTGGTGTTTGCAGGTAGCGTGTGGCTGGGCCTTCAAGAGGGTATCCGGCGGCTAAGCAACTTCAATATCGTGTTGGCATTGTTATTTCTGGTAGCAGTATTGTTGGCCAGCGACACCCTGTTTCTCTTAAAGATGGCGGTGAACTCCTTAGGATTTTTATTTCAGAACACCCTCGCCATGACCTTCTGGACCGATCCGATTGATAACACCGGGTTTGTGGGGGATTGGACGGTCTTTTACTGGGCTTGGTGGATCGCTTACGGACCCTTTGTGGGCCTATTTGTCACGCGCATTTCGCGTGGCCGGACGATCAGAGAAGTTGTCGTTGGCATGCTGCTACTGGGCTCAATGGGCGTATGGTTATTTTTCCTCGTGCTGGGTAATCATAGTCTGGGTTTACAATTGAGCGGGGAGTTGGATGTCGTGGGCATCATGCAATCCTCTGGGGGAAATGCCGCGGTGGTTGCCGGCCTGAATACGTTGCCCATGGCGGCGCTCATTATTGGCGTATTTGCCGTTGTCGCCGTCATTTTTGTTGCGACAACCTATGACAGCGCGTCTTACACCCTGGCAGCCACTGCGACGCAATCATTAGACGCTTCAGAAGATCCCCCTCGATGGCACCGTGTTTTCTGGGCGGTTGCCATTGCGATATTACCGATCGGGCTCATGTATGCGGGCGGGATTAAAGAAGCCCAAACTGCAACCTTAGTGGTGTCTCTGCCCCTGACCTTTACCTTTTGGCTGTCGGGATGGGCGTTATTAAAATCATTACATGAAGATCATCCTGCTCGATAACCATCGGTGACGCGACGCGGTTCATTAACTGCGTGACTGAACATGAGCACGGCTCCCTATCAGTGCCCGGCGAGTGAGTAATGACCAACATCAAAAGAGGGGTGAGATGATGGCAGATCAAGCGGTTGCGCTCATTACGGCGGGTGCCTCAGGCATCGGACTGACGTGCGCGCGTGCGCTGTCCGCGGAAGGCCACGCCGTCTTGACCCTAGATATAGACGCCACGGCCGTGGCAGCATTTCAGGCCGAATTTGGTGAACAGACAGCGGTAGTGTGTGATGTATCGGACGCCGATCAGGTAGTCGCTGCCTGGGGACAGCTGATCGAATCCCGTGGGCGTATCGACGTACTGATCAATAACGCCGGCATTGCCGGTCCTCAGCAGCCGGTTGAAGAAATTGATGTCGCGAGCTGGCAGCAGACCATCAATACCGACCTGAATAGTGCCTTTTATGTCACCCGTTTGGTGATTCCGTTGATGAAAGCGCAGCGCAGTGGCGTCATTTTGAATATGTCCTCCAGTGCGGGTCGATACGGGTGTCCACTGCGGTCGCCGTATGTGGCGGCCAAGTGGGCGGCGATTGGCCTTGCTCAAACGTGGGCCATGGAATTAGGTCCGTGGAATATTCGAGTGAACGCACTGTGCCCGGGGAGTGTTGGCGGCGAGAGGATCGATCGCGTTATCGTGCGCGATGCGGCAGAACGCGGCGTTGATCCTGAGGCGATACGGAACCTCTATCTGCGCCAGAGCTCCTTGCGGGCGTTTGCGAGTGCTGAGGATATTGCGGCCCTGGTTTGCTTCTTGGTGGGGCCAGGTGGCCAAATGATCTCAGGTCAGACGCTTGGCATTGATGGGCACACAGAGAGCTTGGCCAATTGGTTAGATGCCTAATTGAGAAGGGTGCGTTTTGCATTGCTGGGTGGGGGATAGCAGTGGTTTCTGTGATGGCGCAGTGCCGCTGACGCCAGTCATTATTGCCGCCGTTGCCCATGATCTCTTGGTGAAGACAGTCACCCAATTCGATAGGAGTGTGATGCAATGAAAGCGATCTCGTTCGCGGAGTTCGGCCCGGCAAATCAGGTGCTTGAGGTGAGTGAGTGGCCCACTCCTGAACCAGGGCCTGGCGAGGTCTTGGTCAAGTTGCATACGACTGGGGTGAATCCGTCTGATGTCAAAAAGCGTGCCGGCGGTTTCCCCAACCTGCTCGATGATGGGCCGGTTATTCCCCATAGTGACGGCGCTGGCGTGATCGAGGGTGTCGGAAGTGGGGTCCCCACTTCGCGGATAGGAGAGCGTGTTTTTGTCTATCAAGCGCAGCACGCGCGCTTGCATGGCACGGCAGCAGATTATGTGGCGATCGATACCTTACGCGCACCAGGGCTTCCTGATAACACTGCCTTCGATGTCGGTGCGTGTGTGGGCATTCCCATTTTGACGGCGCACCGTTGTGTCTTCGCCGACGGCGATGTTGCTGATCAGTGGGTACTGGTAACGGGCGGTGCCGGCCGTGTCGGGCATTATGCGATTCAGTTGGCACAACGCGCCGGGGCACGCGTTATCGCGACAGCCAGTAATGAGGCTGACGCGCTGGCTTGCCGTGAGGCTGGGGCAGAATACGTTGTCAACCATCGTGAGCCAGGCTGGGGACGGCAGGTAGTTGAGCAGTTGGGTGGTTCTCAAATGGATCGTGCGATCGACGTCGAGTTCGGTGCTAATTTGCCGGAACTGTTGGACTGTCTCCGCACTGGCGCGACGATCGCCACCTATTCGAGTACGGTGGTGCCAGAGCCGAGTTTACCGTTTCGCACCATGATGTTTATGGATCTGACGGTTCGGATGGTCATTGTCTATGCCATGCCTGAAACGGCAAAAGCACAGGCCGTTGCTGATACGCAGGCGCTGCTGGCTCAGGGAGGGCTGCGACACCGTATTGCACAGACACTCCCCTTCTCAGAAATGGCGCGAGCTCATGAAATAATCGAAGAGGGGAGCGTGCGGGGATGCGTTGTCGTAACACTATGATGAGGTCGGGCCTGACAGCACTGATAACGCTAGTGTGTTTGGCCACCAGTGTGGTGGGCAGCGCAGATACCGTGAACAATTGGTTATCCAGTCACCACGAAGGCGTGTTTCATACCGCTGATCTAGATGCCTGTCATTTGGAAAATGGCGGCATCATTCATGATTGTCAGCTCACCTTTCGCACTTATGGCCGGCTGGCCGACGATTTAAGTAACATCGTGTTGATGCCTACTTGGTACAACGGTAATGCGGAAGGTCTGGCATCGTCGAACTATCTGGGCTCGAGCGGTATCGTCGATACTGACGATTATTTTGTGATTGCGGTCAACGCCCTCGGTAATGGCGTGTCCTCATCGCCGTCGAACAGCGCACAAGCGCCTTTCCCTTATTTCACCATTCGTGATCAGGTGAGTTTGCAATACCGATTATTGAGCGAATCGCTGGGTATCGAGCGCCTTCATGCCGTTGTTGGGGCATCAATGGGCGCCTATCAAACCTATGAGTGGCTCATGATGTACCCGCAGTTTGCGACGTATTTTGTGCCCATTGAGGGCACACCTTGGTATACCTTTTATGATCGGTTGAAAGGGCGGGCTTGGCAGGAGGTATTGACGTTACCGAATGATTCGCCTGAAGCCATCCGCCGAAAGGCGACGCTCTTGGCAACGATTGACGGCATGATTTTTTGGACGCCCGAATACCTTAATCGCGAGCAATCGCTGGAGCACTTTGACGCCTGGCTTGACGGGATGGCGCGTTTTGATAACGAGGCGGCGCTCTTGGATCGCGCGAGTCAAAATAGCTCAACTGCAGAGCATGATATTCGTCGTGATCGCCCGGATTATGCGGACCAATTGAAAGCACTGCCTCGCTCTAAGGTGCTCGCCATCGTGTTTGAGCGCGATATGACCGTCAATCCAGAGCCCAATAAATTGCTGGCTCAGGAGGTTGGGTTTGACGTCGTGGAGATCCCCGGCGACTGTGGTCACTTTGGCCCCAATCCCGAATGCTATCAAGAGCAAGTGATAGAGCGCGTCGCCGATTTTCTCGGTGCCCCACCGGAGAAGGTGCTGCAACGTAGAACGCTGCAAATTGACGGCGATGCGAGGCCCTTTTTTGTTTACCTGCCGGATGCTTACGGAAGTCGCCCTTTGCCCGTTGTCTTGGCGCTTCATGGCTATGGTTCGACCGCGACGGGATTCGCATCAGCCCATGCGTTGAATCAGCACGCTAATGCGAACGATTACATCATTGCCTACCCGCAGGGAGCGGGGTTTTACACTGAACTCGCCTGGCAAAAGGAAGAAACCCTCGTCAGCTCTTGGAACGATTTGGCTAGCAACGACTCTTTAGAGGCCACACCTCACTGCTTGGCGGATCGGCTTGAGTATCCCTGCTACGCCAATTGCGGAGAATGTAAGGCCTGTGACTGGACCTCGTGTGAAGATGATGTTGGTTTCTTACTGAGCATTGTGGATAACCTTCAGCAGACGCTCATGACAGACCTAGATCGCTTTTATTTGCTCGGTAACAGCAATGGTGGAAGCATGGCACAGCGGCTCGGATGCGATTATTCAGACCGGTTTGCAGCCGTGGCAATCATGATCTACCAGATGCCACCTGGACATGCCTGCGGACCGTATCAAGCGCTTCCTATGATTCATTATTACGGTGACCTAGACACGGGAGTCCCCTCCGATGGTGAGCCGTCACCCTACGGGTGGATTTATACCTCTGCGGCCGAAAATACGCGCATATGGGCAGCGGCGATGGGGTGCGCGACACCAACAGTGCCCTGGCAGACGCCGTTAACCAAAGCACACAATCTTCGCTGTGAGGCCCATACGCAGTGTGAAAAGAAGGCTGACGAAGTCGTCAGTTGTGGCGACCCCGCCGCGGGTCATGAGTGGCAGGCTCAGCGTATTCCAGCCATCCCTGCTGGCTGTGTGGCGCCAGCCCAGCAGCAGGATTTGCCAAAGCAGGTTCTGTGTCCCCAAGTATCGTCACCCCAAAAGCGCTGGGGTATGGAGATGGTGTGGCAATTTTTCAGTCGGTATAGTCGGCGCGCCACTACCGATGCAATCAGCAGCACATAACTAATCTGCGAATAGTTGTTAATGCAGTCTGTAGAAGATGCTGTTTAGATGGAAGTCAGGCTTGATGGCTAACAAGAACTGAGGGTCGCTTTGTGGATGAGCGCCGTCTGAAAAGCATGGCGCTCGCTACTGGTGTAATGAGAGCCACCTTTTTGCTCGTTTAATGATGAATTCAATGGAAATCGTATGAGGAAAAAGTTACGCCGCTTTTTGAGAAGGGCGCTCACCGAGAAGCTGGGCGTGAACCGCGATGCCAAATTGATCGACCACTATTTGCGCGAGACCGTTGGGCCAAAAAAGCTGCAACTGGGATGTGGCCGAAACTGGCTAGAAGGATGGTTGAATTCCGACTACTACCCGAGAACCAGCGATATTTTGCACTTAGATGTGACGGCACCCTTACCGTTTTCTGATGGTGTTTTCGATTATGTTTTCTCTGAACATGTCATTGAACATATTTCATACCCTAACGGCGTTTTCATGCTGAGTGAGTGTTTACGTATATTGAAACCAGGCGGAGTAGCCCGCATTGCTACCCCTGACTTGTCCTTCCTGATTAAGCTGTACCGAGCAGATGATGTATCCGCTGAACCACGGCAAGCAATAGAGCAGGAGTTTTTAGAGTTTTTTCTGGGCAACGAAATAAAAGACAGGGCAAACAATGCGCCTGTCGACTTCGATGTCTACTTAATTAACAAGTTTGTGCGGGCATGGGGACACGAATTTATTTACGATGAGAAAACGCTCAAATATGTCTTCAGCGATTTAGGGTTTACGGACATTGCTCGAAGAAACGTGATGGAAAGTGACCATGCCGCGCTGCAGAATCTAGAGAACATTGACCGTAAACCCGCTGGCCACATTGCTTTAGAAACGGTGGTGCTAGAAGCGAGGCGCCCTATTTAAAACAAACATTTAAGGTGGTGAGACAGCGCATTACTTTTTTGGGCTGCCTGCCAGCTCATTGATCATTGCTTTCCAAAAGCGCAGAGATTCTGTCACCGCCGCTTTGGGCACGCGTTCATTGAGGCCATGCGCAAAGCTGTCTTTGGGGTTAATAAAAATACCGGTAAGGCTGTAACTGGGGATCCCAGCCGCTCGAAAATAAGCGCCATCGGTCGTGCCTGAGCCCATTTTGGGAACAATCGGTAGTCCGGGGTGGATAGGGTCCAATGCGATTGCGATGGCATCCATGATCTCAGCGTTGAAGCTGGATGCGGGGCTGGTGACTGGAACGCCGATCACACGCCATTCAAGACGAGGGTTATCTGCGATCAGCTTTAGGTCACGAAGAATATCATTGGGCGTATGACCCGGAAAAATACGGCAGTTGACGGTTGCGGTGACGGCTCGCGGCAGCGCATTTTCAGCGTGCCCGCCTGAGAGCATGGTGGGAATACAGGTCGTACCCAGTGTGCCGACGTACTCCGGCTGTGCTCTGAGGATAGCGATGGCGTCGGCATCATTGGGGTCCATCACGAGGCGGGCCATAGCATCTCCGACCTCATTTTTGAGCAAGGGTGCCGTGCGCTCAAAATAGGTGAGCGTAATTTCATTGGCTTCAAAGGGAAATTGATGGGCTTGCAGTTGCTGAATAGCCCGAGCTAAATCGTAGATGGCGTTGTCTGCACGGGGCATAGAACTGTGTCCGCCTGGGTTTTTTGCGGTCATCGAAAATGTCGCGTAAGTTTTTTCAGCAAAGCCAACTTGAAACTGAATAGCCTCACCGGCGTCGTTCAGAACACCGCCGCCGCCGTCTACGATCAGCGCATACTCGGCATCGATGAGATCACGATGCTCGCTTGTCAGCTGCTGTACCGTCTCCTGAAAAGATTCTTCATCCCCGGTAAACGCAATGATTAAGTCTCTATGGGGGATAAACCCCGATTCCTTAAGCCAAACAAAGAGGGTTGTCAGAATAGAGACATCAAACTTGTTATCGAGCACACCCCGCCCATAAAAAAAGGTATCGTCCTCCTGTAATTCAAACGGGTGACGCAACCAGTCATCGGTTTTAGCGGGCACGACGTCCATATGTGAAGACAAGAGAATCGGTTGGCGGCCACTACTGCCATCCCCCGCGTAGCGCACGATGAGTGAGGCGGTTTCGCCATACGGAATGATGCTGATTGACTCAGGTGGAAAGCCGCCGGCTAAGAAAATCGCCCTCAGCGACTCAGCGTAAGCTGGCACATTGCCCTCGCCGTACACCGTTTCACGGCTGATGCCGTCTTCTAACAGGGCGATAGCTTTATCAGCATAGCGACTAGTAGCATCAGGTTCGGCCGCGGTAATAGGAATCCAGAGTAGAGAGACCCAAAGGAATAATGCCGCGAATCTGTGGTGGCCATTCATAAGAATCCTCTTTCCATCGGTAGGTAGGCACTGCCATCAAAAACTTAGGTTGATGATACAAGCAGTGTGGCGTCGCAGGCGTCAACGGCACTCAATTTGCCATGCGTTGGTGCAATATAGCATTGTCTATCTCTGCCCCTTTCTGTCCTCGTGGTACGGTCTCAAACTGCTGATTTGTTGCATGCGAATTCGCTGTCGTATCACACCGTCTTCTAGTACATTCTGCGCAAAACGGGTGAATTGAGCTGGTTATGCGTCAGTGATTGATTGAGGCCTGATAAAAAACGGTTGTTGAGACGTGGGGGCAGGCGCAATGCGCAAAAATGATGTTGTGGTGGACCCACCTGCCCCGGATTTCTATCATTATGGTCCTGAGCCTATTGCGTTTGTGGATTGGTCTGGCGACACCGTTGTGTTGCATTGGCACGACGGCAAGCGCTTGAGTTGTCATCGCTTCTGGCTTCGGGAAAATACGTTTGGTTATGGCGGTATTGATCCGGCGACCCGAGAGGGGCTGATGGATCCTGCAGAGCTGTCTGACGCCATGCAAATGACGTCTGTGTCAGTGACCCCTGCAGGAGACTTGCGTATTGTCTGGCAGCCAGATGAACAGGAGACGCGCTACCACTCGGGTTGGCTTAGACACATCGCCGAGGGTCAGCACTACCCCCATAGTTGGCTCCCCAAGCCTCAAGTTTGGACGGCCGAGACGTTACCTAACCCACCTCGCCGCGCTGCCGCGCCGATACTGGACGACGATAACGCGTTAGCAGGTATGCTCAATGACCTGCTTTGCTACGGGGTTTGTGTAGTGGAGCAGGCGCCGACCGAGCCCGGTTTTCTGAATCACCTGGCGGGCCGTATCGGCCCAGTTCGTGACAGTAACTTTGGGGCTTTGTGGGATGTCAAAGCGGATGTTGAGTTGGCCGGAGATGCCAAGACGAATACCACCGCGAATACCGGGTTTCGCCTCGGCCCGCACACCGATTTGCCGACTCGAGAGGTGCCTCCCGGATTTCAGTTTTTACATTGTCTCGTCAATGAGGCGGATGGCGGCGAGTCGACGCTGACTGATGGCGCGGCACTCGTACAAGCGCTGAAAGCCAGTCAGCCTGAGGACTATGAGATTCTCAGCACGCGTCGCTGGATATTTTTTAATCGTGGTCCGGGTATCGATCACCGATTTTCCGCGCCTATTATCGATACGCTGGGCCGAGAAGATATTCCAACGATACGAGCTTTTTATCCGGTTCGAGCATTTCCAGACATGCCCGATAACGAGGTGGCCAGTGCCTATGCGGCGCTGCGACGCTTCCACCAATTGGCTGACGATGCACGCTTTGAATTGACTTTCCGATTGGGTCCTGGCGATATCATGTGCTTTGACAACCGCCGCATACTGCATGGCCGCAAGGCATTTTCCGGATCGGGGAAACGTCACTTGCAAGGCATTTATATTGATCGCGACGAGATTCAGTCAACTGCTCGTGCCGTCAATCGTGGGCAAGCAGCAATTTGAGGTTGAAACTGTGGGGCGCACGATGGGCTGATACTGTCGCCATTGGATTGGGCCTTAAGTGCGCGTCTTCGATATCGAAAGATCTGGCCATTACGCCATTGAATACTGTGAGAGGGAAAAACGTATGCCATTGGCAATGAGAAAGAAGGTCTTTATTACGGCTGCGGTCACAGGATCTGGTGGCACTCAAGAGCGCAGCGATAAAGTGCCTCGTAGCCCCGAGCAGATTGCTCACTCGGCCATTGAGGCAGCTAAAGCGGGTGCTGCAGTGGTTCATTGCCATGTTCGAGATCCTGAGACAGGTGCGCCCGACAGGGCCGTTCACCTCTATCGAGAAGTGGTCGAGCGCATTCGCGAATCGGCAACGGATGTGGTGATTAATCTGACGGCGGGCATGGGAGGGGATATTGTTTTTGGCCCCACCGATGCGCCGCTCCCGTTGAGTGAGCAGGGCACCGACATGATTTCGGCGGCCGAGCGAGTGGCGCACCTCGAAGCCTGCTTACCGGAAATTGCGACGCTGGATTGCGGCACCATGAACTTTGCCGAAGCGGACTACGTCATGACAAATACGCCGGGCATGTTGCGCGATATGTCAAAGCGAATGGCTGATCTAGGCATTCGTATTGAAATTGAAGCGTTTGATACCGGGCACCTTTGGTTGGCTGAGCAACTGGTGAGCGAGGGTTTGATTCCCGCACCCGTGATGGTGCAACTGTGCATGGGAATTCCGTGGGGGGCGCCCAATGACCTAAATACCTTTATGGCGATGATCAATAATGTCCCCAGCGACTGGGTCTCTTCCGCATTTTCAATTGGGCGTCATCAAATGCCCTATGTTGCTGCAGCCGTGTTGGCAGGCGCTAATGTGCGAGTGGGTTTGGAAGACAACCTCTGGCTTGGTAAGGGGCATTTGGCCACCAATGCGGAACTGGTTGCGCGAGCGGCATCGATTATCGACGCGATGGGGGTTGAGATCATGACGCCGGATGAGGTCCGCGCTGAGCTCAATCTCACCAAGCGGGAACTTCCCTAATGCCAGTCGTGGCCATCATCGGCGGTGGTGTGATTGGATCAGCATGGGCTGCCCGATTTTTGTTGCACGGCTGGCAAGTCAATTTTTATGACCCTGCGTCTGACGCCGAGTCCGTGCTCAACGCCGTATTAGAGAAGGCACGCCGGTGGGTGCCCGAAGTGTATGATCATTTGCCAGCTGAGGGAGCATTGACGCTGTGTCAGCGGCTCGAGGACGCCGTCGCCGATGCGCAATGGATACAGGAGTCCACGCCAGAGCGCATTGAAGTGAAGCAAGCGGTGTTGCGTGATATTCAGGTGGCCTGCACGACGGACGCCATCATCGCCTCCTCCACTTCGGGCTTTATGCCCTCTGAGTTGCAGGCTGACGCCACCCGCCCGGAACAGATCATAGTGGCGCATCCTTACAACCCCGTTTATTTATTGCCGATTGTGGAGTGTGTGCCATCGGCATCGGTGCCTCAGGAGACCGTAAACCGAGCGGAATCCATTTTGCGACACATTGGTATGAAGCCGATCACGTTGCAGGCCGAAATCCCTGCTCATGTGGGCGATCGTTTATTGGAAGCCGTCTGGAGAGAGGCGCTATGGTTGATTAAAGATGGTGTGGCTACCACTGAGCAGATCGACGACATCATGACCCACGGATTTGGACTGCGTTGGGCACAGAAGGGCCTATTCGAGACCTATCGGACGGCTGGGGGTAAAGCCGGTATGCGCCATTTTCTCGAACAGTTTGGCCCCTGCCTGCAATGGCCCTGGACCAAGCTCACGGATGTCCCTGATCTCGATGACGAGCTGATTAATCGCATTGTTACTCAGTCTGATGAGCAAGCGGCCGGACGGACGGTCAGCGAACTCGAAGATGAACGTGATGCTAATTTGGTCGCCATGCTCAAGAGCCTCAGAGCTCAGGACAGTGCTGCAGGTGCCTTCCTGAATAACCTCAGTTCGGCGCATCTTTCATGATGGCTTGCCTTTTACGTTGTGGCTGACGCTCCCATGACAACTTGGCGCGCAGAGCAGATCTGTGCGCATCGAGGTGCCAGTGCACAGTACCCTGAAAATACGGTCATCGCCTTTGATGCGGCGGCGCATTTAGGTGCCGGCTGGATAGAAACGGATGTGCAGTTATTGAGCGATGGTGAGTTACTGGTTTTTCACGACGAAACATTGGGCAGGACTGCGGCGGGTTCGGCACCGATTTCGAGCCTCAGTTGGTCCGACGTAGCCTCCCTCGATATCGGAAGCTGGAAGCACCAACGCTTCTCCGGTGAGCGGCCGCTGACCTGCACGCAATTGATTCAATGGCAACTGGATGAGCAGGATCGACCGGGTATTATTTGGGAAGCAAAGTGTCCATCGGACGGGGTTGCTGCCACCTCGATTGCGGTGGCACTCGCCGAAAGGATTAGTGCCTACCCAACACATCGTTGCATCGTATCGAGTTTTGACCGCAGCTTTTTGCAGGCGATGAGAACGTTGCTGCCGCAGCAGCCTCTCGCACTGATTGCTGAGATTTTACCCGCTGATGGGCTCGAGTTTTGTGAGCAATACGATATCGCGGGGGTGCATCTTGACGGACAGCAGCTCGATGAGCGCACGGCGCAATCAGTCATAAAGCGCCATCGACAGCTCCGGTGTTACACCATCAACACGATATCGCTTGCAAAAAAATTAGTGCAAATGGGCGTGGAGATGGTGATGACGGATAGACCTGATGATTTCGCCGTCAACGGGGAGCACTGATAGCGGCTGAGCCCCATTATTTGCCTCGGGTCGTCAGCGCCTCACGGCGCACTTTAGCGAGGCATTTTGAAATTGTCGGCATCTACCCTTCTATCGAGCCTCAGTTGAGGCTTACTATGCTCGAGCACGTGGGCCACCACCTTGATGAAGCGGCCTTGATTAACTTAAAGGGAGAGAAGCGATGGATCGAGATCGAATAGCGGCTTACGCTCAGGTCATGATTCTTGCGCTCGCGGCGTCGGTGATTTACAGCGCGCCTTACTTGCGTCAGCTCTTTAAAACGTCTCTGTTAGACGCCTTTTCACTCACGGAGGCGCAACTGGGAAATTTGAGCAGCACCTACGCATTGGCGTGCCTGATCTGCTACGTGCCTGGGGGCTGGCTGGCGGATCGTGTTGAGGCGCGAAAGCTCGTGATCATTGCGCTGTTTGCCAGTGCGGTTAGTTACGCTTGGTACGCCACTATTCCCAGTTATGAAGCATTACTGGTGATCTATGCCGCTTGGGGGGTCATTGGCGTCGGGATTTTATGGGCAGCTATGTTTAAGCAAGTGAGCCTGCTCGGTAGCGGTGAGGAACAGGGTCGGCTGTTCGGCGCGCTGGAGGGGACGCGCGGCTTGTTCGAGGCGATTTTGTTAACGGTCGGCACGTTTATTTTCGGACTGTTTGCGACGCGGCAGTTAGGAATGATCAACGTGATCATTCTTTATACCGTGAGCTCAGCGGTGCTGGGTGTGATTTTGATGTTCTGGAAATCCACACCGGGTGCAGGAGCCCCTGCCAAAACAGAAAAAATCCGTTGGGCGGATTTACTCATCATCGTGCGTCAGCCCAGTATTTGGCTGTTGTGTATTATTTTGTCGGCGCTGTATCACGTCTTTTGGGCCACGATCGAATTCCCAAGCTTCGCGGAGACAGGAGGATTTGAGATAACGTTGGCCGCAGCGACCGCACTCGGCGCTGCCAAGTTATGGATGCGCTTTCCAGGCGGTATTGTGGCAGGCGTGGTGGGTGATCGCGTGGGGAATCCGCTACTGATGGTTTGGTTGTTCCTCCTGTCCATGCTGGCCTGTCTTTACCTGGCACTCATGCCCACCACACCGGACTGGGCGTGGACTCTGTGGGTCTTTATTTTTCCCTTTGCGCTGTTGGCGTATGGTTTACGAGGTGTCTTTTGGGCGCTCTTGCATAACTGCCCTGTGCCCACGCGGGTGCTGGGCACCGCCATTGGTGTCGTGTCGATCGTTGGTTATAGCCCCGATGCTTACGTGCCGCAGGTGGCGGCTTGGCTACATACTCACTACGACACCAAAACCGCTTATCAGGGTTTTTTCGCTTATGTCGCTGCCGTTGCGGGCATCGGAATGCTCGCTTCATGGCTACTGTATCGTCTGACCCGACAACAGGGGGTACCTGAATCAACGTGACAGAATTTGATTACATTATCGTCGGAGCGGGTTCTGCTGGATGTGTGTTGGCGCATCGATTGAGCGAGGATCCTGATTGCTCGGTCCTGTTGTTAGAAGCGGGTGCTGATGACCGTAGTTTGTTTATCCGTATGCCCACGGCTTTATCGATTCCGATGAATACGCCTCGCTTCAACTGGGGCTTTTGGGGTCAACCCGAGCCGCATCTCAATGGCCGTCGTATGGATTGTGCCCGGGGTAAAGTGCTGGGGGGATCCTCGGCGATCAATGGCATGGTGTACGTGCGTGGTCACGCGAGTGACTTCGATCAGTGGGAGGCAGCAGGTGCCGCGGGTTGGAGTTATGCGGATTGCCTGCCTTACTTTCAGAGAGCGGAACGTTGGATGGGTGGCGGTGATCGTTACCGCGGGGGCGCTGGTCCTGTTGATACCTGTAACGGCAATAATATGCGCAATCCGTTGTACTCCGCATTTGTCTCCGCGGGAGACGAAGCAGGATATGGCACCACGCCGGACTACAATGGTTTCCGTCAAGAGGGGTTTGGCCCTATGCACATGACCGTGCGCCGGGGTGAGCGTTGCTCAACTGACCTTGCGTATCTCACCCCTGTGCGCAAGCGCTCTAATTTGACCCTAGTGACGCAGGCAGAAGTCGAGACGCTGACCTTGGAGGGTAAAACCGTCACCGGATTAACGTACCGTCGCAAAGGTGCCCTTCGATCGATTCAAGCGCGGCGAGAGGTGATTCTGAGTGCGGGTTCGATTGGATCTCCAACGATATTACAGCGGTCCGGTATCGGCCCCGCTGCGGTGCTGTCCGCCGCAGGCGTCGCCCAGCAACATGAGCTGCCTGGAGTAGGGGAGAATCTACAGGACCACTTAGAGGTCTATTTTCAATATCGCTGCAAAGCGCCGATTACCGTCAACGGGCATCTTGCTTGGTGGGCAAAGCTGCGTATCGGTGTGCAGTGGATACTAACTAAAACGGGGTTGGGCGCGACCAACCACTTTGAATCCTGTGGCTTCATTCGTTCCCGCGCCGGTTTGGCATGGCCGGATATTCAGTATCATTTTTTACCTGCCGCCATTCGTTACGATGGTCGAGCCGCCTTCACGGGTCATGGATTTCAGGTGCATGTGGGACCCAATAAACCTGAGAGCCGCGGCCATGTTCGGATATCCGGGCCTAAGCCAGGTGATGAGCCACAGATTCTGTTCAACTATCTGGCAACAGATCAAGATCGTGCGGACTGGCGGGCTTGTCTCCGCCTGACGAGAGAGATTTTGCAGCAGCCTGCGTTGGATGCGTATCGTGCCGAGGAGATTCAGCCTGCCCTCGATTTGTCAGATGATGCAGCGATCGATGCGTGGGTCAAAGACAATGTCGAGACGGCTTACCATCCCTCTTGCTCTTGTCGAATGGGCGCAGTCGACGATTCGATGGCGGTGGTGGATCCGACGTGTCGGGTGCGCGGGATAGCAGGACTCAGGGTCGTTGACTCGTCGATTTTTCCGACGATTCCCAACGGCAATCTCAACGCACCCACTATCATGGTGGCTGAACGTGCCGCGGACCTCATTATAGGAAAGGAACCGATGCGGCAAGAAGTCGATGTATGGCAAGACAATGAATGGACGACGCGCCAGCGTTTGCGTGCGCCCGTGAGATCAGTACCGATTGGCCCAGTGCCCTCTAGCTGATGGAGAAAGGTTAGTGAACTGGATTTTATCCATCGCGATTGGTGTCACAACACTCACATCGCTTTATCTTGTGGTGCGTTATCGCTCAATGCGGCTTGAAGGCGTCGCCCCGGTCCCCGTCGTGACCTTCATGGCGATTCTTTTTACCTCTGGGCTCGATGTTGGCCTGCTCATGTTCCCGATGGTGGATTTCGAGATTTTTGCCAACGAACCCGACTACGCCTTTGCCAACCCTTTGGCGCTTGAGTTCGGTTTCTGGGGATTTCTGGTCTGGGGATTTTATTTTCTCACCACGTTTTACTTTTGCGTCGTCGAGCCGAAATTGCAGCTGTTTGAAATTCCCGCAGTTAAGCTGGTCAATAACCTCACCATCATCGGTACCTGCGCCTTTACGGGCTACCTGTTTTTACATTATCTGCCGGGATACATCGACGGCATCTCGAATACGGTGCGCTATACATTGGTGTCATTGACCGTACTGGTGGCGGTGATCTCCAGTACCCAGATCCGTTTTGTAAAGGTCCTGAGTTTGACCTCAAGCGGTCTGTTCTTCGCGCTGATTGCAGGATCTTTTTTCGCGTCCGACATGGGCGCATTAGGGCTTGCTGGAATGGTGGGCCAGTTGGGCGAGTACTTTGGGCAGCTTCCCCAGTTTGTGTTTCCGATCAATGATTATCACGCCTTCTATCTGTTCTGGTGGTTCGCCTGGAGCATTATGATCGGGCAGTTCGTGTCGCGCTTTGTGAGCGGTTTTGCTGCTTGGCAGCTATTACTGTTGTTATTGATCGTGCCTTCGATCCCGATTGCCTTGTGGTTTTCGGTGTTGTATTGGTATTTCGCCAACGAGATCTCGATAGCGGGCCCGATGAGCTGGGCGATGATGGGCGTCGGCGTCCTATTTGTTGTGAATTCCCTCGACTCCCTCACCAGGCTCTATACCCACAATATTGGTTTTACTGTGGAGGCATTGGGTACCGGTCGTTATGTTGCTGTGAATTGGGTGATCCTCCTCGCCTTGATACTGGCCTTTCAGTTCACACCTTTTAAGATTGAGTGGGTTGGCCTGACGGTGGTGGGGATCTACGCGACGATCTATACGCTGGCTTTTAGGCGCAGGCAGATGTTGCAGCCGTTAAGGGTTTGATGAACCGAGGGTCGAGAGCGCTTGATAGGTGGCCACTTTGAGATCAAAGCGCAAGCGATCACCGTACGGAGCGCCGATAACCTGAGTCATCAATATGACGACCAGGTCCTCTTCTGGATCTACCCAGAATTTAGTATTGGCGATGCCACCCCACGAGTACTCACCTTGGGACGAGATCACTTGGGACTGGGCAGGGTCGGTGATCACACCGAACCCGAGCCCAAAGGATTGCCCCGGATACAGATGAGAGGCGGGGTATTCTTTCGCGCCATTGTCCCTGACATCAGGTGTTAGGCGCGCCATGGTCATCGCTTGCACGGTTTTCGGACCGAGGATACGAATACCCTCCAGCTGGCCGCCACGGCGGAGCATCTCGCAAAAGCGCCAGTAGTCTTTGGCAGTCGAAAACAGGCCACCACCGCCTGAGAACAGGGTGACGCCCGAAGGGGGTGGTAGCAGCCCCTCAGGCATGGGAACGATTTGTTGGCTCTCGGCATCCCAGAGGTGATCGCTGGCCAAACGGTCGGTTTTTTCGGCTGGCACATTGAAATAGGTATCCCGCATACCAAGGGGTTCGAAAATCCGTTCGTGCAAAAACTGCTCCAGCGTTTGGCCGCTGAGTCGTTCTACGAGTGCACCCAGCACATCTGTCGCAACGCTATAGTGATAGCGAGTGCCCGGCTCAAAACGGAGTGGGAGGGTGCCAAGGGTCTTGATGAAGGTGTCTAGATCGGGGCTTTTTTGCAGCGCGGCATCTCGATACGCCCGCTCAACCGGATGTTCGATATGCCAGCCATTGGTGAGTCCGGCGCTGTGGGTCATCAATTGTTCGATGGTCATCGGAGTGTTGGGAGCCACCTGCTCTCCGTCGATCAACAGTGACATTTCCCCCAACTCCGGCAGATATTTGGCGATGGGGTCACCGAGATGGAAGGCGCCTTCTTCGTAGAGGATCATTGCCGCCACCGTCGTAATCGGCTTGGTCATGGAAAAGAGGCGAAACAAGGCGTCTGTGCCGAGCGGCCGGTCGTCCTCGAGACCATATTGACCTGCAGATTCGAAGTGCACGATCTGCCCGTGTCGGGCGATCATTGTGACGGCCCCCGCCAGCCTGCCCGCTATGATTTCGCGATCAACGAACTCAGAGACTCTGGTGAGTCGGGTGCTGGAAAAACCAACGGTCTCGGGATCGAGGTTGGCCTGCTCAGCCGCTTGCATTGGTGTTGCCAGTAGCGACAGGAACAAGAAGACAGTGGCTTTCATAGACTCAATATCACAAAGGGTGGCCGATGTCGGCTGCATCATGTTGCGAACTGCTCCGCCAAGTCAATGTGTTCTCAGCGACTAGATTGAGCGACCGTTCAACCTCAGGTCGGGTAGATCGAACGCTGCGATTCAAAGTGAGTGTTCTCGCAGTAGTCCGCTTTACGGTAAGAGAAGTAGGCCACGCTGCGTCGGCTCGTCGAGTCGTTACCCAGCCCGCGGTGCAATATACGATCATCGAACAAGAGGCATGAACCTGCTGTCAATGGGAATGACATTCTCTCTGGTACCTTGCCCAAGGTGTGCGCCACCAGCAGTTCGGGACGGGTCGTCTCGTGCTGATAAACCAGCTCGTTGCTGACGAGTGCTGGGTTGCGAAGATGGTTAGTCAGCCGATGCGAACCGCTGGCAAGCTCGGTGGGGCCCATTGCCAGCGTAATGTCGTGCAGTGCGACCATGACGTTAAGCGCATGGGGCGGCTGATGTTCGGCGGTCATGTGGGGCGAGTCGATATGCCAGAACTGGGCGGGGCTGCCCGGATCTGAATACACGACGCCACTGAAGGCGTGTTCGGCATCAGTGCCCAGCGTGTCGGCGATGAGCGGCCACCAAGGCAGTGATTGGTGCTCGACACCGAACTCGGTCGGCGAAACGGGAATGTCCCAGCGGCCTGGCGAACGCTGCACGATCTCTTGGAATCCGGCCGCACTGCCGATGCCGATAGTCTTGGTGCCCAGCGCTTGGGTTACTGCGCGACTGCGCTCCATTGACACCTCGAGCAGGCGTGTTACGAGCCCGGTCTCGCACATCCCGACCAGCAGGGCGAAGCCGTCGTCGGCCAGTTGAAGCTTGGCGTCATCCAGCGATATGGCGCTGGTTTGCCTGCCGGTGTGATTCATGGGCGTGACATCCGATAACGGCCGAAGGGAGGCAGCGTGGTGCTTTTGTATGAGTCGGCGCTTGGGTCGCTGTCGGTTGGTTGCCTCATGACACGACGGCTGTCGACAGGCAGTAGGGACCGGGAGAGACACAGTCTCCGACCAGCACAGGGCGCTGTCATCGTGGACCCTCCTTTTTGCCAGCGTTTGGTGTGCATCATTGTCGCTTCCTGTCCCGTCATAATGCTCCGCGACTTCAGTGCAACCTGACGCTTTGTCGTTTCAGCTCCGTCTGCACTCGTTCAACATCGAGTTCATTGAATCCACGGTCGTGCTTTACCGCAATCGCCGCCGCTACACCAGCGCCTTGTCCTGTCACAGTGCAGCACATCATGTTGCGTGTCGCGGCATGACTGACCCGGTCACCTCCGGTAATGCGACCCGCACAAATCAGGTGTTTGACGCCTTGGGGTATCAGTGTCCGATAGGGCACTTGAAAGTAACGACCGGTCGTCGGCAGGATGAGAATGCCGTAGCCGTCAATAAATTCGGGGAAAATGCCGATGCTGTCTTCAAAGCGCCCCTGCTCTCGGACATCCGACTCAGTCATATTGTAGACCGCATCAATTTTTCGCGTATCACGAATCCCAAGGGTCATACCGAAATTGCGTAGCTTGGCGCCCTCGCAACCTGGCGTGTAGCGCTTGAGCGCGTCTATGGCCATCATCGCTTGTTTGCGGCCTTCGATTTCTCCGCGAGTTAAATCAGCTGGGTCGGTTCCATCGTAGCCAAGCAAATGAACCAGATTGAGGTAGGTGAGATCACCAGAGTCATACAGTGCACCCCAAGTGCCTGCAATGGTGTCGAGATCCTTGGGTATTAACCCGGCCTCCCGGGCCTGTTCAAAGGGCTTGCGCAGAAACGGCGAAAACATCTCGTCTTCTTTACCCGATGTCTCGACCGACCACTGTCCATAGTCCCAGTCACGATAGGTTTGTGGGTCACTTTTAACGTGATCGATGAATCGTGTTTTGTTCACCCCTGACATAGAGAACATCACCGATGCACCAATCATCTCCTCCTTGGGCTGCTTGAAGGTTGCCGCCCCGGCGCGATAGGCCACATCGGCATCACCGGTGGCATCGATTATTCGTTCGGCGAGAATTGCCTCGCGGCCTGCTTTACTCTCAACGATGACGCCTTTGATGGTGTCACCTTCCATGATGGGTGCAACGAATAACCGGTGCAGCATTGGTGTAATACCCGCTTCTTCTACCAAGGTATCCGCGACCCACTTAAAAGCCTCGCCATCAATCGCATGACTGTCTGATTGCGGTTCCTTTACGGCGGCGCCCATCTCGCGAGCCCGCTGCTCAAATTCAATGCCTACGCCCTCGGTATCGACAGTTTGCTCATGCCGGTACCAAGCGAAGCCCTCTACGCCTACTGCGGTAATGTTGCCGCCAAAGCAGCCGAATCGCTCAAGTAGTGTCACGGCAGCGCCGGCGCGCGCAGCGCCCAGCGCGGCAGCAAGTCCGCCGGGCCCAGAGCCGACGACGAGTACCTCGGTTTGATGAATGACACTGATCGTTCTGGCAGGTTCGTCTATTTGCATCATAGTGAGTTGTCGTTGGTCAGAGGTTGTCGCTCGGGTTTCTGGAGAATGTAGTCGATTTAAGACAGGGAGTCGATCGACTGAATGAGGCCGATTGGGGAGCAGCATTCATCACAGAGCCGCCTTGTAAATTTGTTTATGATCGATCGTGGCCGCAGCGCACCCCCGAGGAGTGCTCGATGATGAGCAGCGCATCTTGTGACACAATCTCGACCTCAATGTGAGTCAGCCCTGCAGCGCCACAAAGAATCGTTGTCCCGATTTGTTAAGGGTGGGCTGTGGCATGGTGAGTTCAGAGTGCCTTAACTGAGGTGAGAGCGTAGTGAGTGATGCAATCGATAAAACCGGCAATCTGGCTCAGGCGATGGAGCATGCGCAACAGTTGCTTGATCACGATCTGCAACAGGCGGCACTTCAATTAGAGGAAATCCTAGCGGCGGTGCCAGACTATGTGCCAGCACACTTCCTGAAAGCGGTGGTATTGGGGCAGCAGCAGCAAGGCGAGCAAGCGATTCAGGCGTTGGAGAAAGTCCTTGCGCTAGACCCTAACCATCCCGAGGCCTGGCGCCTTTTGGCGGACCATAGCGCTGCGATTGGTGATAAGGCGGCGAGCGAAAGCGCTTATCTACGGCATTTGCAGAGCGCTACCGGTAATCCCAACCTGCAGCAAGCAGCTGCTGCAATGATCGAGAACGAACTGCCAACAGCAGAGCGGATCCTAAAATCCCACCTTAAAAACGCGCCAACTGATGTTGCCGCTATTCGCATGTTGGCTGAGGTGGCTGTGAGAGTGGGCCGAAACGACGATGCACAGGCGTTATTAGAGTATTGCTTAGAGCTGACGCCCGGTTTTTCTGGCGCGCGCTACAACTTGGCAGTGCTGCTGCATCGCACGAACAAATCAGACGACGCGTTACGTGAAGTAGATCAGTTGTTAGCGGAGGAACCCGATCGCCCGGGGTACCGCAATTTGGCGGCGGTTGTGTGTAGCCGCATAGGAGAATACGAACGCTCTAGCCGGCTTTATCAGGCCTTATTAGAGGAGTATCCCCAGAATGCAAAAGTCTGGTTGAGTTACGCACACGTCTTAAAAACGGAGGGGAAACGCGAGGCGTGCGAGGCGGCCTATCGGGGCGCTATTGATCGAGATGAGCGCTTTGGTGAAGCCTATTGGAGCCTAGCCAACCTAAAGACCTTCCGCTTTTCTGAGCAGGACATAACAAACATGCAACGCCAGGTCGCGCGAGAGGATCTTGAACTGAGTAGTCGCGTGCAGTTTTACTTTGCCTTAGGTAAGGCCGCTGAGGATGCGGGCGATTATTCGGTGTCATTCGATCACTATGACAAAGGCAACGCGCTTCATCGCTCGACGCTGAATTATCAGCACGCCCAGAATAACCGACGTGTTAATCGAATGAAGACCCAATTTACCGAGTCATTTTTTCGTCAGCGGGCTGGCATGGGGTGCCCAGACGACAGCCCTATTTTTATTGTGGGCATGCCGCGGGCGGGATCAACGCTACTAGAGCAGATTTTGGCAAGCCACTCACAGGTAGAGGGCACTACTGAATTACCCGACATCATCACTTTGGCAAAAGAGCTGCGCGCCGAAGCCAATGAAGATGAGATGGGCGCTTACGACGGCGTTTTAGCCAGGATGAGTGCCAAGGCACTCCATGACGCGGGGCAGACCTATCTTGAGCGCACCCGCATTCATCGCAAGACGCAGAGCCCTTATTTCATCGATAAGATGCCCAACAACTTCTTACATATCGGCTTGATTCAGGCGTGCTTACCCAATGCGAAGATCATTGATGCGCGTCGGCATCCATTGGGCTGCTGCTTTTCAAATTTTAAGCAATATTTCGCAAGAGGTCAGAGCTTTAGTTATTCCTTAGCCGATGTCGGGCACTTTTATCGAGATTATGTCGAATTAATGGACCACTATGACGCGGTACTGCCTGCTCGCGTGCATCGCGTCATCTATGAGCGGTTGGTCGACGATGTAGAAGCCGAGATCCGCTCAGTGCTCGATTACTGTGGGCTGCCTTTTGAGGAGGGCTGCCTGCGCTTTTTTGAGAACAAGCGCCCAGTGCGAACAGCCAGCTCGGAGCAAGTGCGACAACCGATTTACCAGGAAGGAGTCGAGCAATGGCGGGCTTTTGAGTCTCACCTGAGCCCATTGAAAGAGACTTTGGGGGATGTATTGACCGCGTACCCCTCAGCGCCGCAATTTCAGTAAGCGACCCTTGGCACAGTGCGCTACGGCTAGTAAATAGCGAGAAAAAAGAGTAATTTATGTGCTCGGCATTCCGCTTCGATGTATCGAGGCTGCCGTTTTAAAACAACGCCAACACAATTACTGGAGTCGAGTCATTATGTCGAATTTCCCCCGATCCCCTCGCAATGGCCCAGTGCGCTTTATGCGCACGCCGCTGGTGGCAGCGCTGATCGCTGCAAGCCCTGGTTTATACGCTCAGGGCCTCGAAGAAGTGGTAGTGACCGCTCAAAAGCGGGCTCAAAACCTACAGGACGTGCCAATTAGTATCGAGACGCTGAGCACCCAGAAAATTGCCGAGCTCGGTATTCAAGACTTTAACGATTACGCACGGATGCTTCCTAGTATCTCTGTCCAACCACCGGCGGCAGGTGGTGTCGGATTTTTTAATGTCTACATGCGTGGCGTTACGACGGGGCGAGACGGACAGGCAACGACCTCGCAGCCGAGTGTAGGCATGTACCTCGACGAGCAGCCCATCACCACCATTCAGGGCGCCCTTGACATTCACATGTACGACATTGCTCGAATCGAGGCGCTGTCCGGCCCGCAGGGCACCCTCTACGGTGCCAGCTCGCAGTCGGGCACGATCCGTATTATCACCAACAAGCCTGACCCCAGCGGATTTTCTGCAGGCTATGGTTTAGAGGGCAATAGCGTCGACGGTAATGATACCGGCTATACCGCTGAAGGATTTATCAACGCGCCTGTTGGCGAGAACGCAGCCATTCGTCTGGTAGCGTGGATGCGCGAAGATGCGGGCTGGATCGATAATAAGCGCGGTACTCGAACCTTTCCTGGTCTGGGCTCGACCACGGCTGATGACATCACTTTAGACAATGCGGCGGTAGCGAAGGACGACTACAACACCGTCGAAACCCAAGGCGCCCGTTTGTCTATGTTGATTAACCTCAACGATGACTGGTCAATTACCCCGACAGTGCAGTACCAAAAGCAAGAGGGTAAAGGCTCTTGGGGCGAGGATCTGAGTGATTTTGTCGATGGTGACAGTGCGGTGACGCACTTCAAGGACGAGTTTACTGACGACGAATGGTACCAGGTAGGCCTGACGGTTGAAGGCAAGATCAGTAACTTCGACGTGGTCTATGCGGGTGCTTATTTAGATCGCGAAGTGGATGGCTCTTTTGACTATTCGGATTATTCATATTGGTACGACACCGTCTATACGACGGGCTATTACGCAGATTTACACTTTTTAAATAATGGCGACCGGTCGGCTCCCAACCAGTTTTTTGCCGACGCAGGCACACGCATTATGCCGGGCGCCCGTTTTGTGAACGATGATGGCTACGAGAAAACCAGCCACGAATTGCGCATCAGCTCACCGCAAGATCGTCGAGTGCGATTTCAGGTTGGTTTTTTCTACCAGAAGCAGGAGCATGACTTCCAGCAGCGTTGGTTGGTCGAAGGGCTCGCTGAGTCGATGTGGCCCAATCAGGGTGCGAGTCCAGAGTTCAAAGATATCGTTTACGTGAATAGCCTCTTCCGGGAGGACGAAGACGAGGCCTATTTTGGCAGCGTGAGCTTTGACATTACAGACCGCCTCGAGGCGACTGTGGGCGCTCGCTACTTCAAGCCAGAGGTATCGGTCGAGGGCTTTTATGGATTTGGCCTCGGCTTTAATGGCGTGTGGTCCGGTACCGGAGAGGCACAGTGTCCCACGCAGGATGATTGGAAAGGGAAGCCTTGTAAGAATGTCGATAAGGGCATTTCAGAGAGCGACTCTGTTTATCGTGCCAACTTGACTTGGAAGATGACCGACGACCATATGATTTACGGTACTTGGTCAGAGGGCTATCGTCCTGGCGGGATTAACCGTAAGCCGAGTGCGGGCGAGTATGTGTCAGACTTCCTGACGAATTATGAGCTTGGCTGGAAAACGACTTGGGCAGATGGCCGATTCCAATTCAACGGCGCGGCATTCATGCAAGAGTGGGAGGACTTCCAAGTATCCTTTGTTGGCGCCAATGCCATCACGCAGGTTGATAATGGTCCGACTGCAGACGTCAACGGCATCGAAAGCCAGATTCAATGGTTGCCGGTGGATTCTCTGAACATCTCAGCATCGGTGATGTTCTTGGACAGTGAGTTAAAGGACGCCTACTGCGCAGGTTGTGAATCAGATGGGGGTGCCTGGGCGCCGGCTGGCACTCAGCTCCCTATCGCTGCAGAGTTCAAGGGCAACTTGGTAGCCCGGTATAGCTTTAATCTCGCAGGTTTTGATGCGCATCTTCAAGGTTCCATCTCTCATGAGGGCAAGCGCAATTCGGACCTCCGAGTTGCAGACAACTTGGTAAAAGGTGAGATCCCTGCCAATACCTTCATGGATGTCACTGCAGGTATTCGCAACGACCAATATGCGGTTGAGCTATACGTGAGTAACCTCACCGATGAGGATGCTGCGCTGTATTACACTTCGCAGTGTGCGACAGGCACGTGTGGCACGCAGAACTATGGCGTTCTAGCGCGACCGAGAACGATCGGTATTCGCTGGTCTCAAGAGTTCTAAATAGATCAAACCATTAGGTGTGAGTACGAAAAACGGCCACATAATGTGGCCGTTTTTTTATGTCTGGCGCGTGCACCGCGGCGATGGAGCTGCATGACGCTGTTGGGGGTATCTTAGCGGTCGCGTTGCTGGCTGCGTCGTCGCCTGCCGGTACTCCCAGGGCTGATTGACTGGTCGTCTTGTGTCGGCAGATTGGCCCAAGGAGTACCGAGTGCCTCAATCATCGCTTGGGCGTCGAATGGACGAGGTGCGGTGGTCTTTAGGGCGTTGACCATGGCGGCCACATGCTCTGGCGTCGTACCGCAGCAACCACCAATGATCGTGGCACCCACATCCCGTGCAAACAGGGCATATTGCGCCATCAGCTCAGGACTGCCATGAAAATGAATGGCGCCATCCTTATATTGGGGAATACCGCAGTTACCTTTTGCGACCACCGGCAGTGCAATACCAGAGTCGACGATGCCTTGAGTGGAATCAAGGAGTTCAGCAGGGCCAATACCACAATTCGACCCCAACATATCGAGCTCAATATCCAGTGCAAATTGTGCAAAATCCCCGGGTGTCACCCCCATCATTGAGCAGCGTGCTGTATCGAAAGACAGCGTGGCGCAAACCGGCAAGCCGGTGCGCTTCGCCGCCTCGGTGGCGGCGGCAACCTCTTCCGTTGAGGACATGGTTTCGATCCAGAGCACGTCGGCACCGCCCTCTGCTAAAGCCGTTGCTTGCTCAAGAAAAACCTCGACGGCCTGACTGTGGTCTAGCATTCCCATGGGTATAAACAACTCACCGGTAGGACCTATTGATCCCGCAACGAGGGTTTTTCGACCGGTGGCGGCACAATGGCGCTGAGTCGCCTCGCTCGCGAGCTGAGCGGCGGCGATATTGAGTTCTGCAACGCGATGCTCGGAGGCATGCAGCTTGAGCCGCAGTGCATTGCCACCAAAACTATTGGTTAATATCAGGTCGGCGCCGGCATCAAGAAACGCGTCGTGTAATGCCGCGACTTCTTCCGGTTTTTCTAAGCACCACAACTCGGGGGGGTAGCCGGCTTCCAGGCCTCGACCAAAAAAATTTGATCCCGTTGCCCCATCGGCGACGCACCAGCCTTTATCAGCAATTAGATCTGCAACGGGGTTGCGACCACCCATGGTGACTCCTTAGTCGGTAATTCAGTCGTTAATAGAGGGGGCGCATGATAAACCGAAAGCGCTAAGAGGATGACGTTTATTACTGATCGACCCGAAGCTTGAGCGCTCCCTTCTGAACGTAAAAGCGCTATGATCACCGTAATAGTAGCGCGCAGGTACAAACTGCGGAAAACAGAGTGGATGCTGTCAGACGGCGAAGGTGGAGAGTGCTTATGTCCTACAAGATCGACAGTGAGCCGATGCTGAGATCATTGGGTTATCCGCAGCACCCCGCGCCGTACCGTGGTCATGGCATGAATCGCCGATCGGCTTTGCGAGGTGTGCTCATGGGGGCGGCTGGGCTGGCCCTATCACCGATTACGCTCAGCCAAATCGATATTCCAGCGGGCCAAATACGGTTGGTTTTCAATGAGAATCCTTATGGCCCCAGTCCCAAGGCGCTGGAGGCAGTCGCTAAGATTCTGCCTAAAACGGCCTATTATCCCGGCAAAATAGAGCAAGATTTACCAGCACTGTTCGTGGAGCGCCATCGGCTTAATCCAGATCAGGTCTTCTTAGCGTCAGGCTCAAACGAGGGGTTGCAGGCAGCCATGATGGCGTTTGGCAAACAGGGTAAGGTGATTTCACCAAGCCTTACTTACTCAGATCACCTGGCTTATGCTGAGCGCTTGGGGATAGCAGTGGAGCGAATCCCGCTGCGCGAGGACATGAGTATTGACCTCGACGCCATGGCGCGTGCCGTCGATGACACGGTAGGGCTCGTCTATCTCTGTAACCCGAATAACCCCACTGGAATGGCTATCGACGGCGATGAGTTACGCGCTTTTTGTCGCGAACTGAGTCCCCGCATGCCAATTTTGATCGATGAGGCCTACAACGAGCTCACCGATAAACCAGATTATACGTCGATGGTCGACTTGGTTCGTGAAGGTGCTAATGTGCTCATTACGCGGACTTTTTCAAAAATTTTCGGTATGGCAGGACTGCGAGTCGGCTACGGTATGGGCCACCCCGATATGGTGAAGGTGGTCAAAGATCATGTAATGGCGTGGCCCAATGGCGTGGGCCTTTATGCGGCTTACCACAGCTATCTCGATGACGCGTTTATCGACTTTTCTCGACAAAAAATCCTGCAAGGCAGGGCTATGGTGAATGCTACCTTCCGGCGGAATGGTATAGAGCCATTACCCTCGCAAACTAATTTTGTTTATGCCGATATTGGCCGCGATGCGAGCGATTTTAAAAATGAAATGGCCGCGAACCAGGTCATTATCCGCGGCGCGTATAAGGGTTATGCAAATTATTCTCGAGTCAGTATGGGGCGCATCGAGGAACTTGAAGTATTTGATAGCGTCTTCAACCGAGTATTTACGGCAGGCTAACGCTTCGCACCAAGGCCTGAGTGAGCAACTTGGTATTGAATATGTGAACTTTTCCCCCAGGGTTGTATTGGCAACTCGGACGAGACTACTATTCTCCGACACAGCTCAACCCCCAAAGGTCATGATGCTCAACGTGCTCAGAAAATTCAGTCGTTTAATGCTATGCGTCGCGGTATTTTTTATCGCTACCAACGTAAGCCACGCGATTGAGCACGATCATTTTGCCAAGATCGCTGAAGGCCATGTCGAATGTGTTCATTGTATCGATGAGCAGCCCACGCTCGTGGGGTCATCGAAACTCTCGGCGCTGCCTCAGCGCGCTGCTCTGTTCCAGACCATCCAATGGCTTGGGTATTCCCCGGTCGCCTCATACTCCTGTCAGGCTCGTGCACCGCCCGTTAGCTGAATTGACTGTCTAGTTCATTCACCCAGCTAATGTTCAGGAGCTCAGCATGCGTCCGATTACAGCACATGCGTTTCTCGCAGTTGCCGTCATACCACTGACGGTCACGGGGAACGAAGAAACATTATTAGAAGAAATTATTGTCACGGCCTCATTTGTCGGGGTTAACGAGTCGATGGCGACACGGCCTATCCATGTCGTCAGCGGTGAAACCCTGGAGCAGAACGGTGCTCAGACACTGGGCTCGCATCTTGACTCGCTTTTGGGCGTTTCGTCGGCTGATTTTGGTGCGGCTGTGGGACAACCTATCATCCGTGGTTTGAGTGGCAACCGCGTCAGGGTTTTGAATAACGGAACCGTCGTTCGCGATGTCTCTGCACTGGGGCCAGATCACGCAGTCGATGTCAGCTTGAACGATGTCCAGCAGGTAGAAGTCGTTCGCGGGCCCTCGGCGTTGCTTTACTCAAATGGCTCGATTGGCGGCATTGTGAATGTGGTTGATAACACGATACCGAAATCTGACCTTGACGGATTCAGTGGCTCAGTGGGCGCCGAAGCCCAGTCGGTCAACGATGGCGAGGCAGCTGACGTGTCGCTTCGGGGAAATTTAGGTGGTTTGAATCTGACCTATAGCTACCAAGATGTTGATATGGAAGGCTATGAAATTCCCAAGGGCGCGGTCATCGGTGCGCACCATGACGAGGGGCATGACGAAGACCATGACGAAGACCATGACGAAGACCATGACGAGGATCATGGCGGTGAGCATGGAGATGAGCACGGCGACATGGACACACTCGCGAATTCCGACGTGTCGACCACATCGCATCGTTTTGGTGTATCCACAACCGGCGATTGGGGTTACGTGGGCCTGTCTTACAGTGATTTAAGCAGTACTTATGGCATTCCTTTCCACTCCGAGGCAGCGCACGACGAGGAGGGACATGACGATCACGATGAGGACCACGACGAGGACCACGACGACGATCATGACGAGGGCCATGACGATCACGACGACGAGCATGGCGATGATCATGAGGGTGAGCGCATCTTCTCCAAGACAGAATCGGAAATTATCTCGCTGAGTGGCTCCTTTAAGACGTCGTTATCTTTCCTCAACGCGATCGACTTTTCCGTAAAACAGTCTGATTACGAGCTGAAGGAACAGCACGCCGAAGGCGAGCACGATGACGAAGAGCATGAAGAGGGTGATGGGCACGAAGAAGGTCCCACCGTGTTCAGTAATGAAGCAACCGAGCTGTCAATATCGCTCGATTTGAGTTCAGGTGAGCGCATACGTCGTGTCGTATTGAATCACGCCATGGAGGAGATCTCGATTATCGGCGAGGAGGCGTTCATGGCGCCTGTCGACTCGACCGAGACGACGCTTGGATTCTTTAGTTCAGATGATGTGGGCTTCGCCACGCTGGATATCGGGCTGCGTTTCGATCAAATAGATCGCGACGGTTTTATCGCTGAGATGCATCATGATGAAGACCACGATGAAGACCATGAGGGTGATCACGATGACGACCACGAAGGTGATCATGACGATGACCATGAGGGTGATCATGATGAGGCGATGGAATATGACCCGTACTCATTTAGCGACGAGGTATTCAGCGCGGCTGCTACGTTAAGGCGAGACCTCAATGAGCATGCCTCCTTGTCTCTCGGTTTAGCCAGCGTGAGTAAGACACCCTCGGCGGTTGAGCTATTCATGAACGGTGAACACCTTGCTAGCAGTCGTTATGAGGTCGGTGACGTCAATCTCGATACTGAGCGCTCTGACAATATTGATCTTGCCTTCACCTTTGACTCACATAATTGGTTTGGTTCGGCATCGGTTTACTACAACCGGGTCGATAATTACATTTACCTACGTGATGAGTTGGAAGAAGAACACGAAGCGCATATGGGCGAAGATCATGAGGACGAGCACGGAGAGCACGGTGACCACGGAGGTTTGATTCTGTCTGAGTACACTCAGCAGGATGCGGACTTCACGGGTTATGAGATTGAGGTTGGTGCGCGGTTCGCCTTACCTCGGGGAGAGTTCGAAGTGACATTGGGGCGTGACGAAGTTGATGCTGAGTTCACGGATGGCCGTGCGGTACCGAGAATTGTGCCTGCTCGTAATATGTTGACGGCTCGTTATACGCTGGATGACTTTTCGGCCAAGCTGTTGGTCAAAGATGTTGAGCGACAAACTGATGTGGCGATGGGAGAGACGGTGACGGAGGGCTTCACACTCGTCAATGCCGATGCCTCTTGGTCTTATGGGTTCAACGATTCCACACGACTTACGCTAACGGCTTTTGCGCGAAACCTGACCGATGAGGTATCCCGCAATCACACGTCTTTCGTGAAGGATCAGGTGCCATTACCGGGCCGCAATATCGGAGTCCGGGTTCGACTGGCGTTCTAGCAGGGCGATGGAGCACAGTGGCAGCTGATCGGGCCCCTAGCGGCGCGATCAGCTGAGTTGGGCGCGCCTCGTGGCGTTAACGCGTTGCGAGCGTGCCCGCTTCCACCCGATTCATATGGGTTGTCATCTGTTGCACGAGTAACGGAATGACCTCCTCTGGCATGTCATGAGCCATGCCAGAAACGAGACTGAATGCTGATCCTTTGATCAATGAGGCAGTATGCTCACCATGCTCGGGCGGCACCAAGCCGTCATCTGCGCCGTGAATGACCAGCGTAGGGGCTGAAATCGTCGCCACTTCGGCTGAGCGATCACCCACTTTGAATATCGCCATTAAGTGCCGCTGCATCGACTCAGGATAAAACCCTCGGTCACGAATGGCTTGTTCTCGGTCCGCTGCTGCCTCGCCAATGGCGAGATTGCGTAACCGCTGCTCCGCTGCCTCAGTCGGAGAAGGTAGATGCGGTGCGCCAGTGGTCGACATGATCGATATGAGGCTCTGGGTTTTTTCAGGGTGCTGCGCCGCAATAATTTGAGCGATCATTCCGCCCATTGAGGCACCAATAATGTGGGCTTGATCGTAGCCGACAACCGTCATCAACCCGGTAATATCGCTGGCCATGTCGTTCAGGGTGTAGGGGGCATTCACCGAGAAGCCCAGTTTGTATTTCAGTAATTCCCACCAAAGCGTGGGTTGCCCCCAATCGTCAAAACGGGTCGACGCTCCGGTATCGCGATTATCGAGTAAGAGAATTTCGTAACCTTCTGCAGCCAAGCCCGAGATGAACGCATCCCCCCAAGCGATATTGGAGCCACCGAGCCCCATAATGACGATCGCTTTTGGGTTAGCAGGGTTTTCCTCAACGATCCGATAAGCGATCTCAAGCTGCCCGACGGATGCGATTTTTAATGGATAGCTGTCGAGATAGGTGTGGGAGTACTCCGCCTGCGAGGCCAAGGGCAAAAGCAGACAAAGAACAGCGCAAATAAGAATCCTCACGAGACACCTCACAATATCAAATAATGCTGATTATACGGACGTCAGCCCCGATCTGATGACTGCTGGGATCAGTTATCGTCACCTCCAACTGCCGAGGTGCACCCCCAGGCCGCAAGAGATCGCTTCGTTCCCGATCTTTTGTGACGATTAAGCTGCCTCAGCACCGCTATTTTCATTCCGAGATGATCGGTCCTTCCGAATCAGTCTGGGCTGTACTTTTTTTCGTATACTCCTACCATGAACCCGCCAACAGTATGATCGAGCGCTTGGCCTCATATTGTGGCGCCACACTTTTTCGTCTGGCGGCGCCGTTTCTGTCCTGATTCAGACGACCCTTTGGAAAATCTATGAACAACGCAGCACCCCTTGAACACCACCCTGCCGTCAGTGACGACATCCTATTAGACAGCGGGGCACGCGATCCTGTTTATGGAGAAATCTATCCCCGTTTGGATGGGTTTAAGCTCGGTGTGACCAACGCTTGGACAGCGGGCCAGCCGTTTGATTTTTACAGACGTATGCGAGACGACGCGCCAGTGATGTGGTCGCAAATCAAAAAACCGGCCTCCGGTTTCTGGTCCGTCACCCGCTACGACGATGTCAAGCAGGTTGAGTTGAACCCACAACTTTTTTCTTCGCAGCGCGGCAGCATTAATATGAGTGTGCTGTCTAATCCTACAGGCAAAGCGGAGCGCTTAATGTATGCCGCTTATAATTCGCTCATCAACCTTGACGCGGATCTTCACCGCGAGTTACGGACGCAGCAGGCGGCGTTTTTCTTTCCGACCTACATCGAAACGCTCAAGCGGCGGGTAGGCGAAAAAATTGATGCGCTGCTCGACAATATGGAA
>ERZ767114.264-NODE-264-length-32528-cov-3.648578_pt1 | contig 32528 bp, 26 predicted proteins | sample MGYA00374952_ERZ767114 | MGnify/ENA primary metagenome ERZ767114 (study PRJEB28939, sample SAMN06267156) | marine metagenome | isolation source: Columbia River Estuary | place: USA:Columbia River Estuary, USA | collected 2012-05-05 ...
AAGATGATATTTTTGAAGCAGTATATGCCATAATGCATGAAGCTAATCCAATAAAATTTCCATTATAACTAGAGCGTGAAAAGCTTAATAAGTAATTCTTCTAAAATACTTTTGGAATCATTATTTACACCTTCAATTCCTTTGCTTTTTAAATCAGCTTCAAATATATGCTTCAACCCCATTGTTATCTGTCGCATAGTTAGTCGATTCGCAGCAGCTTTATAATCATTTATAAAATAAGGATTTACAGCTATTACAGATGCGACATTAGACTCATTTTTTAATCCTTTAAGAATAAGAAGCTTTTGAAAATAACTATATAATGTTGAAAGTGTTAACGTAAGTGGATTATTTTTTGGGTTTCTGTAAAAATATTGAATGATTTGAAAAGCTTTTGAGAATTTTCCTATTCCAATGGCTTTTTGAAATTCAAAATTATTAAACTCTTTACTAATTCCAACGTGAGATTCTATGTGTTCATCTGTAATGACTTCTCCATCATTTACAACAAGCTTAAGTTTAATCAATTCATTATTAAGGGTACTTAGATCGGCCCCTATGAATTGAGATAACATTACCGCAGCTTTTGGATCAATCGAAAGATTTAATTGATCAGCTTGATTCATTACCCATGGTACTAATTGATTATCGTAAAGAGGTTTCACTAATAAAACTTCTCCTATTTTGAGTGCTGCTTTATAAAACTTCCTAGTTTTATTAAAGACTTTATTTTTATAATTTAAAATAACAATACTGTGGGGCATTGGATTTTCCAAATAAGAAATCAATTCATCCAAGAGTTCTTTACTTATGAATTGTGCTTCTTTAATTATAACCACATTATATTTCGCAATTATAGGATATCGTTTAGCCGTCTCAATAATGTCAGAGGGTACTATCTCTTTTCCATAAAAATAGGTACAATCAAAATCTTTAGAGTCCTCTTTAACCAGCTTGCTAATTAGTGCATCTGTAATTACGTCAATAAAATACCCTTCAGTCCCTGCCAATAAATAAAATGGAGAGAACTGATTTTTTTCAATCTTGGAAAGTAGCGTATAGAACTCTTTCATCTTAGAAATTTATTGCATTTTTACAACATGGAAAAACTAAATTTTCCCAACTGTAATGTGATGATCAAAAATAAGGAAAATAAATCCTATATTTTTGATCGTGTTCGCAAAAAATGGTTGATATGTACTAAAGAAGAATGGGTACGTGTTCATTGTGTAAATTTTCTTATTGAAACCAAAGGATATCCAGCTTCTTGGATTTTAATTGAAAAGGAAATTAAGGTATATGAAACTAAAAAACGTTTTGACATAGTAGTCTTAAATCTAAAAGGTGAAAATCATATTCTTATTGAATGTAAAGCCCCTTCTATTTCAATTACTCAAGAGACATTTGACCAAATTGCACGATATAATCTTTCTCTAAAGAGCAGATTTTTAATGGTAACAAACGGTTTTGATCATTACTTTTGTCAAATGGACTATGAAAACAAACAATATAGTTTTTTAAAAGACTTGCCAAATAATATGTCCGTCTCATGAATTCATTAGCAGTAGTCATACTTAATTATAATGGGATTAAATTATTAGAAAAATTTTTATCTAAAGTTGTTGATTATAGTCCTGAAGCGCACGTAGTTATAATAGATAATGCCTCAACTGATGGATCTGTGCCGTGGATCAAAATGAATCATCCTAGTATTCAATGTATCGCTTTATCTCAAAATTTTGGCTATGCAAGTGGTTACAACAAAGGATTAAAGGAAGTGAAAGCCGAAATATATTGTTTACTTAATTCAGATGTTTTAGTTACTAAAAGCTGGCTTCCTCCTTTGCTTAATCATTTTAAATCAAATTCAGATACCGGAATTTTACAACCACATATATTAGATTACAATAAGCCCTCGCATTTTGAGTATGCTGGTGCAGCAGGTGGCTATATTGATGCTAATGGATTTCCTTTTTGTAGAGGAAGAATTCATTCAAATATTGAAAAAGATTTTGGACAATATGATTTGCCAAAAGAAGTTTTTTGGGCAAGCGGCGCATGTTTCTTTATTCGCAGTAAACTATTTTGGAATCAAAATGGATTTGATGATTCCTTTTTCGCACACCAAGAAGAAATAGATTTATGCTGGCGAGTTTTTAATGCAGGATTCAAAACAATGGCATTAGGGGCCTCTAAGGTATACCATGTGGGAGGTGCAACGCTAGGAGCCTCCCCCCGTAAAGTTTTTCTAAATCACAGAAATTCATTATGGATGCTGACAAAAAATTTGCCACCTGAAAAATTCGCTTGGCGAATTTTTAGAAGATTATGTTGGGATGGTATAATTGGTATTTATTATTTGTTTAATTTAAAGTTCAATTCTTCGTTAGCAATTATTAAGGCTCATTTTGAATTTTATAGTAAATTTAAATTCATAAAGGCAAAATCTGATAAATCCATAAAAAAAGAAAATTACTATTACACAAAAAATATTATACTATCATTTATAAAAGAGAAAAAATTAATTTTTAAGGATTTGAATCGAGAATAGGATATTTTCATTTAATTTGCATTAAATAAAAATTTAAATTTAATTATATTATGAAGAAAGCAATCGCTTTAGTGATCTCAGGGATATTATTATCATCTTGTGTGTCACAAAAAAAATTCACGGAACTTGAAGAATTACAACAAAACACAAAAAATCTTCTCGATTCTGCTACAGTTAAACTAAACTCTTGTGATGAGGAAAAAGAAGCTGCAATGGTAACATTAAAATCTTTACAAGAACAAAACAACTTTTTGACCGCCAACAACCAAGACTTAATTAGTAACATTGGAAATCTTACTACTCTTTCACAAAAAGGCGCAGAAAATCTTGAAATGTCTCTTGAAAGTATGAAAGAAAAAGATGTTCGCATTCAACGTATGCAGGATGCAGTTACCAAAAAAGATTCAGTAACTCTTGCATTAGTTACCAGTCTCAAAGGAGTTTTAGGTAATATGAGTGATGAAGACATTGAAATTAATGTTGAAAAAGGTGTTGTTTATGTTTCAATTTCAGATAAACTATTATTCAGAAGTGGAAGCTATACTGTAACTTCTCGTGCTAAAGAAGTACTTGGGAAAGTTGCAACCGTTGTTAATAATAAACCAGAGCTTGAGTTTATGGTAGAAGGCCATTCTGATAACGTGCCAATTAAAGCAGACGGTATTGTTGACAACTGGGATCTTTCTGTTAAAAGAGCAACTGCAGTTGTTCGTATACTTGAAAAAGACTTTGGTGTTGCCCCTGCGCGAATGACTGCTGCAGGTAGAAGTTACTATGTTCCTGTAGCCGAAAATGATACTTCTTCAAACAGAGCCAAAAACAGACGCACAAGAATTATCGTACTTCCCAAATTAGACCAGTTTTATAGCATGATAGAGCAAGGAATGGAAGCTGCAAAATAAAAAAATTAAACCCATATTTAAAAGGCTATATTAAAAATATAGCCTTTTTTTATGTCCTATTTTAAAGCAAATAAAAATCTAAAATAATTTTAGAATATCTTATTTTCAATTAAGCGATTAAGGCTTAATATTAAGTTTAGCAAATCGAAGAAGAAGATTTTTAACTCCAAATCCTTTGAAGGCAATGGCAGCTTTTTTATCAGCTCCTTCGCCTTCTATTTTTTGAACTATACCCTTACCAAATCTTGTATGCTCTACCTCCATACCTTCTAATAGGGTAATATTCTCCAAAGATACTTCTGTTAAATTAGATTCAATTTTGCGTAATTTTTTTAACTGAGTTATTGTGGGAGCTGTATTTAAGTTAACTGAAGTCTTAACTTGTTTCCTGGTAGAATCAAATTGAGTTGGTTCTCCAAAAATAGATGTATTAATAAGTGGTTTGTAATTATATGTGTCTTTTGGGATAATATGATTTACATACTGGCTTTCAATTTCTTGAATGAAACGACTGGGTTCTGCATCTATTAATTTTCCCCACCTATACCTAGATAAGGAATAGGAAATAAAAATACGTTCTTCTGCTCGAGTTAAGGCAACATAAAATAAGCGTCGTTCTTCTTCTAATTCTGATCGTGTATTTAAACTCATTGCAGAAGGAAATAAGTCCTCTTCTAATCCAACAATAAATACATAGGGAAACTCTAATCCCTTTGCAAGATGAATTGTCATTAAAGCAACCCTATCGCTATTGGGATCATCATCTTTATCTAAGTCAGTAGCCAAGGCAACATCCTCTAAAAATTCAGTTAAACTTCCTTTGGCGTCTGCTAACTCTTTTTGACCTTCAGTAAAATCTCGAATTCCATTTAATAGTTCTTCTATATTTTCTATTCGTGCAATACCCTCTGGGGTAGCATCTTTTTTAAGCTCATGAACCAATCCAATTTTCTTAGTAATCAAATCGGTAATCTCAAATGCATTTAAGTCTTCATTTTCAATATGAAATCGTTGAATTAAGATGGTGAAATTCGTTAACTTTAAAAGTGTTCCTGCATTTACTGAAATATTTAATTCTTTGGCACGTGATACGGTTTCAAAAAGGGTTAAATCATGTACTTTAGATGCAACTACTAATTTATCAATAGTTGTCTGTCCTATTCCTCTAGCAGGGTAATTAATTATTCTTTTTAAGCTTTCCTCATCTTTAGGGTTAACTACAATTCTTAAATAAGCTAATACATCTTTAATTTCCTTTCGTTGATAAAATGAAAGACCACCATAAATTCGGTATGGAATATCTCTTTTTCTTAGAGCGTCTTCCATAGCTCTTGACTGGGCGTTAGTTCTATATAAAATAGCAAAATCTGCATTTTTTCGTTGATCTTGCATTTTTAAATCAAAAATAGATGCAGAGACATGCCTTCCTTCCTCTGAATCTGTTGCAAGTCGATTTATTTGGACAGACTCTCCTTGGGAGTTGGAAGTCCAAACAACTTTATCTATTTTAGTTTGATTGTGACTGATAATAGAATTTGCAGCATTTACAATTGTTTTAGTAGATCGATAATTTTGCTCTAAACGATAAAGTGCAACATCATCATAATCTTTCTGAAAATTAAGAATGTTATTGATGTTTGCGCCTCTAAAAGCATAGATACTTTGAGCATCATCCCCAACAACACATATGTTTTGATAGCGGTCCGATAAAGCTCTTACTATTAAATATTGAGAATGATTAGTGTCTTGATACTCATCCACCAATATATAACGAAAACGATCTTGATATCTGGCTAAAACTTCTGGATAACGATTTAATAATTCATTTGTTCGAAGTAATAAATCGTCAAAATCCATGGCACCTGCTTTAAAGCATCTGTCGACATATTCTTTGTAAATCATACCCATTTTAGGGCGTCTAGACATAGCATCTACTTCTTGTAAATCTCCGTCATTAAAGTATGCTTTTACGGTGATTAGGCTATTTTTAAAAGCTGATATCCGACTTCGAATTTGCTTGTATTTGTATATATCTTTTTCTAAACCTAATTCTTTTATAATAGCTGAAATTAATCGGTCAGAATCCTGAGTGTCATAAATTGTGAAATTTGAAGGAAATCCTAATTTATCTGCTTCCTGTCTTAATATTCTTGCAAAAACAGAGTGAAAAGTACCCATCCATAAATTTTTAGCTTCTCCCTCCCCTACAAGGTCTCCAATTCTTGCTTTCATTTCACGGGCCGCTTTATTTGTAAATGTCAAAGCTAAAATAGAAAAGGAGTCTACTCCTGAAGCCATCAAATGTGCAATTCGGTAGGTAAGAACTCTTGTTTTTCCAGAACCTGCACCTGCAATTACAATTAGTGGTCCTTCTTTGTGTAAAACAGGGCCACGTTGAGCTTCATTTAAGGCATCAATATATGTAGTATTTTTATTATTCATAGAGACTTTAAAAATAGGTATTTCCTTATTTTGTTATTACTTTCAATAAATTAATTATAAACATCTATATTTAAAAAAAAAATTGAAAAATTCATCCTTCTTCAACTCTATTGTATTATTAGTAGCAATAACCAGCATTAATGGACAAATAAGCGATGCTGACTTTGATAATTTAGAACCAAAGTTAATTGAATGGAGGCATCATCTCCATCAAAACCCTGAACTATCTAATAGAGAGTTTAAAACAGCTGAATATGTTACCTCACATCTAAAATCACTGGGCATTGAGGTTCTGACTGGAGTCGCACACACTGGTGTGGTAGGTATTATTAAAGGAAATCGTCCTGGAAAAGTAGTAGCACTCAGAGCAGATATGGATGCGCTCCCAGTTACAGAAAGAAATAATTTATCTTTTAAGTCAGAGGTCGTATCGACTTTTAACGGAAAAAAAACAGGCGTCATGCATGCATGTGGTCATGATGCACATGTTTCTATTTTAATGGGTGTAGCTAAAGTGTTAACTCAAAACAAGGATTTTGCTGGAATAATAAAACTTATTTTTCAGCCCGCAGAAGAAGGTCCTCCCCCTGGAGAAGAGGGTGGAGCCAGGTTAATGGTAAAAGAAGGAGTTTTAGAAAATCCAAAAGTAGATGCGATATTTGGATTACATATTAGATCAGGATCACATGTAGGTAAAATAACTTACAAACCTGGAGGAATGTTAGCATCCTCTCAGCGTTTTGTTATAAATGTTAAAGGAAAACAAGCTCACGGCTCAACTCCATGGAAAAGTATTGATCCTATTGTTGTTAGTGCACAAATTATCAATGGTCTACAAACATTAATAAGCCGTGAATCTGAATTAACAAAAGAAGGGGCTGTAATTACCATAGGCTCTATTCATTCTGGTATTCGCTTTAATATTATTCCCGAACATCTAGAAATGGTAGGTACCATACGTACGTTAGATAAAGAAATGAAGGAATTACTTCGTAATCGAATGAATGAAATGGTCCCCTCAATTGCAAAAGCTTATAGAGCGGAAGCAACATTAGACATTCAAGACGGTGCAGATGTTACATTTAATAATTTAGCACTTACCAAACAAATGCTTCCAACTCTGGAAAGAGCTGCAGGAAAAGCTAATGTAAATATTATGGATGCCCTCACATTGGCAGAAGATTTTTCGTATTTTCAAAATGAAATTCCTGGTTTCTTTTTCTTTTTAGGAGGCACGCCTCTCGATATGAAAGAAAGTGATGCACCTTCGCACCATACCCCTTCATTTATTATTGATGATTCATCAATGAAATTGGGAGTAAAAACACTTTACAACCTAGCCTTAGACTATCTTAAAAATTAGCATCAAGTTTTCCTATTTATGGATGTCATGCACACGGCAATTGAATACCTTAAGGGAGTAGGCCCTGAAAGATCTCGTTTATTTAAAGAAGAGCTTCATATCCAAACATATCAAGACCTTCTTCATTTTTTTCCAAATAGATATATTGATCGAAGTAAATTCTATCCCATTAATCAACTTCCTAATACAAATTCAGAGTTTCAAATTAAAGGAATTGTAACCTCTATTAACTTCATAAAACAAAAACGAGGAAAACGAATGGTTGCTAACTTTCAGGACGAAACTGGCAACATGCAACTTGTATGGTTTCGGGGCTATCAATGGATAAAAGAAGGACTTAAAATCAATCAACCTTATGTAATTTTTGGACGGATCAACTGGTTTAATGGACAAGCGAGCATGCCTCATCCAGAAATGGAACTTGAAAGTGTTTTCAAGCAAGGCCTTAAGGCAATATTTTATCCAATCTACAGATCTACAGAAAAATTAATCAACAAAGGAATTTCACAGCGAGTAGTCCAAAAACTAGTTGCTAACCTATTAGAGAAGGAGCCTGATTTATCAGAAACTCTTCCTCCATATTTACTCAATCATTTTAAATTAATTTCAAAAAAAGAAGCTCTACATCAAGTGCACTATCCCGATAATCAGAACACATTAGCAAGAGCTCAAGCTCGCCTTAAATTTGAGGAATTTTTTTATATGCAATTACAATTAATTTTAAAAAATCACCAGCGAAAACAAAAAATCAAAGGTCATTCCTTTGTAAAAGTAGGACCTGTGTTTAAAGATTTCTTTAAAAATCATTTACCCTTTACTCTTACAGGGGCTCAAAAAAGGGTCATAAAAGAAATAAGAACTGATCTTGGATCTGGACGTCAAATGAATCGACTACTTCAAGGGGATGTCGGCTCTGGAAAAACTATTGTGGCCTTACTTTCGATGCTTATAGCGATAGATAATGATTTTCAAGCTAGTTTAGTTGCACCCACTGAAATACTAGCGCAACAACATTTTCAATCTATAAGCACACTTTTAAAAGAAACAAATGTGCAATGTGCTTTACTTACTGGGAGTAGTACAAAAAAAGAAAGAATTATAATTCATGAAGAATTAGAAAAAGGGAGTTTATCAATTTTAATTGGTACCCATGCAATTTTTGAAGAAAAAGTACAGTTTAAAAATTTAGGTCTAGCTATAATAGATGAACAACATCGTTTTGGAGTAGCCCAACGCGCAAAACTATGGCATAAAAATAAAATCCCACCTCATGTACTTGTCATGACAGCAACTCCAATTCCAAGAACATTAGCTATGAGTATTTATGGAGATTTAGATAGCTCAGTTATTGATAGTCTTCCGCCTGGAAGAAAGCCAATAAAAACATTACATCGATTTGACAATAATCGTCTCAATATTTTTGCTTTTATTAAAGAACAAATTAAACTTGGTAGACAAGTATATATTGTATATCCATTAATTCAGGAATCCGAATCACTAGATTATAAGGATTTAATGGATGGTTACCAAAGCATTAGTAGAGATTTTCCTAAACCTGAATATCAAATTAGTATTGTTCATGGAAAAATGAAATCTGATGACAAGGCTTATGAAATGGAGCGTTTTGTAAAAGGAAAAACACAAATAATGATTGCAACAACAGTAATCGAGGTTGGCGTAAATGTTTCAAATGCCTCAGTTATGGTTATTGAAAGTGCTGAGCGATTTGGACTCTCACAACTTCATCAACTTCGTGGTAGAGTTGGACGAGGATCTGATCAAAGTTACTGTATTCTAATGAGCGGATCTAAACTTTCAGAAGAGGGAAAAACAAGACTAAAAACAATGGTAAAAACTAATGATGGTTTTGAAATAGCTGAAGTAGACTTGCGCTTACGCGGACCTGGAAATCTAATGGGAACTCAACAAAGTGGTGTTTTAGAGCTTAAAATAGCAGATGTAATAAAAGATGGTTCTCTCCTTAAAGTTGCACGAAACACTGCGCAACAAATAATAAAAAAAGATCCTAATTTTATAGGACTAGAACATCAGGTAATTAAACGCACTCTTTCATCCCTAAAAATTGATTCTAATATTTGGAATTTCATAAGTTAAAAAGGACAGAGAGATTCTTATCTTTGTATTTCTAATCAGAAAAAAATACTCCTTGAAAATATCACACAATTGGTTGCAACAGTTCATTAAAACAGACCTTTCCATCGATCAAATATCAGAACTATTAACCGATTTAGGACTTGAAGTTGAGGGAACAAATGCTTTTGAAAGTATTAAAGGAGGTTTAAGAGGTGTTCTGGTTGGAGAAGTGATTTCCTGTGAGCAACATCCAAATGCAGACCGATTAAAAATTACTGAAGTTAATCTTGGAAATGATAACATAGTCCCTATTGTTTGTGGGGCACCAAACGTAGCCAAGGGACAAAAGGTCTTAGTCGCTACAGTAGGAAGTGTATTACAGACGAAAGATGGAAAAGAATTGACCATCAATAAAAGCAAAATAAGAGGTGAAATAAGTATGGGTATGATTTGTGCCGAAGATGAATTAGGTCTAGGAGAAAGTCATGATGGCATTATGGTAATAGATGATAGCAATCATCCTGGTTCTCCAGCAGCTAGTTTATTTGACGTAGAAGAAGATGTTGTTTTTGAGATTGGATTAACGCCTAACCGGGCTGACGCAATGAGTCATATGGGAGTAGCACGTGATCTTAAAGCAATTTGCATGTTAAAAGAAATACCTTTTGAATGGAATTTCCCTAAAACTTCAAGTTTCCATGAAGAAAATAATAGCAATCTGATTAAAATTAATATTGAAGACTCAGAAAAGTGTTCTCAATATTATGGCCTTACAATTTCTGGAATAAAAGTAGCACCATCACCTGTTTGGCTCCAAAATAGATTAAAAGCTATTGGTATCGGACCAAAAAATAATGTCGTAGATGCTACAAATTATGTTTTACATGAACTTGGGCAACCTTTACACGCATTTGATGCTGCTAAAATTTCTAATGAAATTATTGTAAAAACATGTCCCGAGAAAACACTATTTAAGACCTTAGATGGTATTGAAGTAACCTTAGACAAAGAAGATCTCATGATTTGTGATACCATAAAACCACTTTGTATAGCTGGTGTTTTTGGTGGATTAGATTCTGGAGTGACAGATAATACAACATCTATTTTCTTGGAAAGTGCTTATTTTGACCCAATTAGTGTCCGAAAGACCTCAAAGCGTCATGGCTTAAATACAGATGCATCTTTTAGATTTGAAAGAGGTATTGATCCTGAAATGTGTATTACCGCATTAAAAAGAGCAGCTAATTTAATTAAAAATCTATCTGGGGGTATCATAACTTCGGAACTGCAATCTTTCAATAAACAGCTAAAGGAAAATTCTCAAATATTTTTAAGTTATGAAACGATTGAACGTACGATAGGAGAATCCATAAAAGAAAAAGATTTAAATATAATTTTAAATGCCCTTGAAATTAAGATAAATAACGTTTCAGATTCAGGAATTGGAATTACTATCCCTCATTTTCGCGTTGATGTTACTAGACCTGCTGATGTAATTGAAGAAATATTACGTGTTTATGGCTATAATAATCTTAAAGAAAAACCATTGCAATATGAAGCAAAACCCCCCTATAAATGGAATGATTCACATAAATTAGAAGCTGCTGTTTCACATAAATTAACTGGTAATGGCTTCGTGGAAACCATTAGCAATTCCTTAACCTCTCCAGAGTATACTGCTGATTTTTATTCGCCAGTTACCTTAGTAAATCCCTTAGGAAATGATTTGTCTAATATGAGACAATCACTTATTTTTAACGCTTTAGAGTTGATCTCTTTTAATTTAAATAGGCAAAATAAAAATCTAAAAATTTTTGAATTTGGAACCATCTATGGAAAAAAGAAAGATTCGTTTATAGAATCTAAGCGTCTAATTTTTGGTACAGTTGGGTCTGTCATTGAATTAAATTGGGAGAATTCAAGCACACCTTCAAATTATTTTTATGGTAAAGGAGTGCTTAAAGATTTGTTAGAAAGCCTTGGACTTTCAGGTATAGTATGGCAAATAACCCGCCATCCTCATTTTGAGGAAGCTTTTAAAATAATCTATCAAAAAAAGGATTTAGGTACCTACGGACTAGTTTCAAAATCATTAAATAAAAAGTTTGGTATTAGTCAAAATGTGTATTTAGCAGAACTTAATTGGAATATGATAGTTGATCATGCTTATACAAATACTTTGACTTATGAAGAAGTTGCTAAATATCCAATGGTTAAAAGAGATTTTGCCTTACTACTTGATGAAAGTGTATCATTTGAAGATTTACAAAAAGTAGCTTTAAATACTAATAAGAAAATCTTAAAAGAAGTCCAATTATTTGATGTATATGAGGGTAAAAGCCTTGATAAGGGTAAAAAATCATATGGATTAAGTTTTACCTTTCAAGATAAAAACAAGACATTAACAGATAAACAAGTAGATAAGGTTATGAAAGAATTACAGAAAAATTTTGAACAAGAATTTGATTCAAAATTACGCTAAATACTAATTAATAATAAGTCTTTTGTATGATATGATTTATTATTTTTGTTATAAATAATATCAATTTATGAAATTAAATTTACTACAAAGAACAAACTTGGAAATGGTTTTAGACAAAACTAAAGCCTGTGATTTATCCTTTGAAGAACAAGAAAAGGCATTAAAAAATTTATATTCTTCTTTTGAAATTAAATTAATAAATGCCTTTAGTATTGATCTTTTAAACCCAAAAAAAATATATCACTTAAAACAAATAAAAAAAGTAGCTATTGATTATAGGTTACGTTTTTTGGATCTGAAATATTTTAAAAATAATCTTCCAAATTCTGCTCATATAGATATTAAATATCTAGAGAAAATTCATAACACAAAACTAAGTGGTTTTAAAATAATGGCACCCTCTGTTTTATTTCGTTTAGAAAAAGCAGATGACCCATTGCTATTTGCACCCTTGGGAAATGATTTTTATTATTTAGTTCATAAATGGGGAAATGATTTGCATCCTCTCCGAAAATTAAAGATGTGGCCTTTTAAAAATATTTGGACATTGCTTTTATTAATATTGGCAATTAGTTTTATAACTACTGAAATAATGCCCATGACAATGTTTACAAAATCTCCAAGTGTTTCGACCTATTGGATGCTTTTATTTTTTAATTTTAAAGCAATTACTTCCATTGTTTTATTTTATGGTTTTTCAATGGGTAAAAACTTTAATCCAGCCATTTGGAATAATAAATACAATAAAACTTGATTACATCTTTTATGTCATCAAATAGCTTCACACACCTTTTTACCGGATCGAGTATTGATGTTATCCTTATTGTTGCAGCACTAGAAGAAATTAATATAAACCCTGTAGTAAAAGATGAGGGTGAATCTGCACGTCTAGCAGGCTTTGGTATTCCAGCTCCCCTTCTGCAACGTGTATTTGTACATTCTGATGAATATAAAATAGCTATTAGCATCATAGATACACTTTTTTAGTTCGTGCGCCGTTTTTTTTTATATTTTGCGTAAGTATAACAAACGAAAACTACTCGTGTCATTAACACTAGATTTTTTTCCACTTAAAAAAATAAAATGAATAGAAGTTTTGAGACACTAGATTATGCTGTTTTTGGAATATACGCTATTATAATCCTAGGAGTTGGATTATGGGTTTCCCGTGATAAAAAAGGAGAAACTAAGAGTGCAGAAGATTATTTCTTAGCCAGTAAATCTTTACCATGGTGGGCTATTGGGGCTTCTCTTATTGCTGCTAATATTTCTGCAGAACAATTTATAGGCATGTCTGGATCTGGATTTGCTGTAGGGTTAGCTATTGCTACCTACGAATGGATGGCTGCATTAACATTAATAATTGTTGGAAAATTCTTTCTCCCAATATTTATAAAAAAAGGCCTTTATACCATACCTGAATTTGTTGAAAAACGTTTTTCAAGCCAACTAAAAACAATTTTAGCTGTTTTTTGGATTGGTCTTTATGTGTTTGTTAATCTTGCTTCAGTAATGTATTTAGGAGGTTTAGCGCTTCAAACCATATTAGGAATTGATATGCTAACTGGAGTAATCGGTCTTGCTACATTTGCTGCTGCTTATTCATTATATGGAGGACTATCTGCTGTTGCCTGGACTGATATAATTCAGGTAGTAGTTTTGATATTGGGAGGATTAGTAACTACCTATCTTGCTTTAGATACTGTTTCTGGAGGTCAAGGATTTATGGAGGGTCTTACTTCTATCTATCATGCTGTCCCTGAAAAATTCGATATGATTCTTGAACGTTCTAATCCTGAATTCATGAACCTTCCAGGTATAGGAGTTTTAATTGGAGGTATGTGGGTTGCTAATTTGTATTATTGGGGGTTTAACCAATATATCATTCAAAGAACTCTTGCTGCAAAATCATTAGAGGAATCTCAAAAAGGAATTTTATTTGCAGCTATGTTAAAGATGATTATCCCGATAATTGTTGTAATTCCTGGAATTGCTGCTTATGTGATTGTAAACGACCCTACTCTTCTTGCCACTCTTGGTGAAGCAGGTGTAAATAATATACCATCTTCTGGATCAGCAGATAAAGCATATCCTTGGTTAATGCAGTTTTTACCAACAGGACTTAAAGGAATTGCAATTGCAGCATTAGCTGCAGCTATAGTATCTTCTTTGGCGTCAATGTTAAATTCTACAGCTACTATTTTCACAATGGATATCTACAAGCAATTAATTAATAAGAATGCTAACGATAAAAAAACAGTTAATGTTGGACGAATATCTGCTCTGGTCGCTCTAATTATTGCAACAATTATGGCTCCTTTATTAGGAGGCATAGATCAAGCATTTCAATTCATTCAAGAATATACTGGTGTTGTAAGTCCCGGAATCTTGGCAGTTTTTTTACTGGGGCTGTTTTGGAAGAAGACTTCAAATAAAGGTGCAATTTATGGCGCTTTGTTATCTATTCCAATTGCATTATTCTTTAAAATTGGTCCAAAAGGATGGATGGCAGAAACTGGGTTAGATTTCTTATTTCCCACACTACCCTTTTTAGATCAAATGGGATTGACTGCCTTAATATCAATGGTAATCATTGCCATTGTAAGTTTAAAAGAAAACAAAGATAAAGATGATGCCAAAAGCATTAAACTAGAAAAGGGGATTTTTATCACCTCACCTATCTTTAATATCGGATCTTTTGCTTTGCTAATAGTCCTATCAGGATTGTATGCTTTTTTCTGGTAACACTTATTCTTTATTAAGACTAATAAATAAATTCTTAATTATAAAAAATTAACTTATCAATTTCTTCATTAAACAACCTTAGAGAATTATCCTAACATTTTTTCTCTCAGCACTCTTATGTTAGTATCAGTCATATATTCATCGAATGTTGCGTGTCTATCAATAATTCCTTTAGGTGTCAATTCGATAATACGGGTTCCTAAAGTCTGTGCAAAAGCGTGATCACTAGTACTGAACAAAAGGGTACCTTTAAAATTATTCAATGAATTATTGAATGCTGTAATGGACTCTAAATCTAAATGGTTTGTAGGCTCTTCTAATAAAAGTACGTTTGCACGTTCCATCATCATTTTAGAGAGCATACAGCGCACTTTTTCACCACCAGACAGCACATTTGACATTTTTAGTGCTTCTTCCCCACTAAAAAGCATTTTGCCTAAAAATCCCCTTAAAAATACTTCCTCACGCTCTTCTTCAGTTTTGGCATATTGACGTAACCAATCTACTAAGTTCATGGGATTTTCAAAAAAGACCTCGTGATCTAATGGTAGATATGCTTGAGAAGTGGTAATACCCCAATCAAAAGAACCAGAATCGGCTTTACGTTCTCCCATAAGTATTGCATAAAATGCTGAAATTGCTCGTGTATCTTTTGCGTAAATAATCACCTTATCTCCTTTTGCTAAATTAAGGTGAATGTTTTTGAATAGAAAAACTCCATTATTTGAAACAGATAGGTTTTCAATATTTAAAATTTGATCTCCTGCTTCACGCTCTTGATCATATATAATTGCAGGATATCTTCGGCTCGAAGGTTTAATTTCCTCAATGTCTAATTTATCAATCATTTTCTTTCTAGAAGTTGCTTGTTTTGATTTAGCAACATTTGCAGAAAACCGAGCAATAAACTCTTGAAGTTCTTTTTTCTTTTCTTCTGATTTTTTATTTTGCTGGACACGTTGACGAGCAGCCAATTGAGAGGATTCATACCAAAAAGTATAATTGCCAGAAAAGTGATGAATTTTACCAAAATCAATATCAGAAATATGTGTACAAACAGCGTCTAAAAAATGCCGATCATGTGAAACTACAATTACTGTATTATCATAATTGGCTAAGAAATCTTCTAACCACATAATCGTGTCATAGTCAAGGTCATTGGTAGGCTCATCCATAATCAATACATCTGGATTTCCAAACAATGCTTGAGCCAACAATACACGCACTTTTTGCTTACCATCTAAATCACTCATCAATGAATAATGAAAAACTTCCGGAATCTCTAAATTAGACAGCAAAGCAGCTGCCTCACTGTCTGCATTCCAACCATTCATTTCTTCAAATATTATTTGTAATTCACCCACACGATCACCATCAGAATCAGAAAATTCTTCCTTAGCATATAGCATATCCATTTCAGACTTGACTTTAAAAAGTGTAGTATTTCCTTTTAAAACAGTTTCTAAAACAGGACTTTCATCATAAGCATTATGGTTTTGTTCTAGTACAGAAAGACGTTTTCCAGGCTCTAAATAAACATTACCAGAATTTGCATCTTGTTTTCCAGATAAAATTTTTAAAAATGTTGATTTACCTGCTCCGTTGGCTCCAATTATACCATAACAATTGCCGGAAGTAAAACTAGTATTTACTTCATCAAATAAAACGCGTTTTCCAAATTGAACAGAAAGATTTGAAACCGATAACATAGCTTATGAATTTAGAAATGCAAACTTACATAAATACTCAACAGAGTTTATACATTTTTTTAACTTATAGCTATGATATTTAATTAATTAAAAGATTATTTTTGATTTGTGATACATAAAATTATTTTAAAAATTCTTCTTGTTCTTCTTTTTGTTAGTTGTAATATACCAGATGAAAGAAATGGCATCTTTTTTGGTGGGCAAATTATAAATCCTTCATCCCGCTCCGTCACTTTTTATCAGGGAAACAATGCTCTTGAAATGCTGAATCTTGACAATAATTTTCGATTTCAAAAAAAGTTTGATTCAATTGAAAGTGGAATATATAAACTGGAACATCTTCCTGAATATCAAACATTATTACTTGAAGAAAAAGATAGTCTTTGGGTTCGGATTAATGCAGTTGCATTTGATGCTTCCGTTGTGTTTTCTGGTATTGGTGCATCTAAAAACAACTTTTTAATGGAACTGCTTTTAAAGCATGAAGCAGAAGGGGAATTCTTATCTTCCAAATACTCTAGTAATAGTGAAATTTTTACATCTATTTTAGACTCACTTCTTTTAGAAAAAAAGGAGTTATGGATTAAGATGGATATTGCAAATTCTCTAACACCCATAGCGCAAAAAGTAACTCAAGCAGCCTATATATATCACTATGCAACAATTAAAGAACGATATGCTCTTTTGAGAGGAGCCAAGTGGGATGAAAAGAAAGATAGTTTGTATTTTAGATATCGTACTTTTTTAAATTTCGGAGACAATGATCTAGCGTTCTTTGATCCCTATATAAATTATATTTTAAATTTTATAAGTCAAAAAGCACTTGACAGAAGCAATACTTTCTTTAAACAAAAAAAAACAACTGATTTTAATATAAACCGTTTGAAAATTTTAGATAAGATAATTACAGGACCTGTTTTAAGAAATAATTTAGCACGTGCTATTGCTTTTGAAGAAATACTAACATTTGAAAACCATAATCAGCATGAGCGTTTTTTACAATATTATTCTACTGTAAATAATTCACCCTCCTATTTCACTGAAGTATTAACACTTCATGCTAATATTAATAGGATGGTTAAAAATAAAGTTTTACCAACAGTTAAACTTCAAAATATTTATAGAGATACAATAAGCAGTAGTAGTTTAACCTCAAATAAAACTACAGTTTTATATTTCTGGTCTCAAACACAAATGAATCATTATCAAAATTCCCTAAAGAGATTAAAAAAATTAGAAACAAATAATCCACATATCCGTTTTATAGGCATCTGTATTCAGCCTTTTAATTCGATGGTTGATCAAGTCCAAAAAATAATGAAAATCAATCTTAAAAATCAGTTTGCATTAATTGATTTTGAAAAAGCTAGTGAATTGTGGGTGTTAACACTTCTCAATAAAGCTATTATCATAAACGAAGAAGGAAATATTTTAGAAGGCTTTGGTAATTTTTCAGATTTAGCCTTTGAAGGATTATTAAAAAAACTCTAGTTGCCCTTTTTATAGTCTTCTATAAACTTAGCCAAACCAATATCCGTAAGAGGATGTTTCAATAAGCCTTTTATTGATGAAAGAGGACCAGTCATTACATCTGCACCAATTTTAGCACATTCAATTACGTGCATTGTATGGCGAATTGAAGCTGCTAATATTTGTGTTTCAAAGCCATAATTATCGTAAATATCTCTAATCTCTTGAATTAGGTTTAGACCATCTGTAGAGATATCATCTAAACGTCCAATAAATGGTGACATGTAAGTTGCTCCAGCTTTTGCAGCTAATAATGCTTGCCCAGCAGAAAATATAAGAGTACAGTTTGTTTTTATCCCTTCATCAGAAAAATATTTTAATGCCTTGACGCCATCTTCAATCATAGGAATTTTAACAACTATTTGTGGATGTAGAGCTGCCAATATTTTTCCTTCTTTTACCATGCCTTTAAAATCTACAGAAATTACTTCTGCAGAAACATCACCATCTACAATTTCGCAAATATCAATATAATGTTGGATAATATTTTTTTCACCTGTAATTCCTTCTTTAGCCATCAATGACGGATTAGTAGTAACTCCGTCTAAAACTCCAAGAGATTGTGCTTCTCTAATCTGATCTAAGTTAGCAGTATCAATAAAAAATTTCATATCTGTGATTTAAAGTTTGTAATGATTCATTATTAATTTTTCAAATATACGATTTGGAAGAATGCCTTTTAATATTTTAGATAGCTTTTGCATAAAAGGACCAACCTGGTAATGAACTGCTGGTTTTCCTTTTTTAATAATTTCAGCAATGGCAAAAGCAATTTCTTGCGGAGAATTTCCATCTGACACATGCTTATTCATTGTATCTAAATTTTCTTTATAAATTCTTTGATATGGTGAATTTTTAATTACTGGGGCGTGATACCTCCTTGAAGCAATATCAGTATTATAATCACCAGGTGCGAGAGTACAAACTTCAATACCAAACGACTTGACCTCCATTCGAAGACTCTCTGTCATAATTGAAAAAGCACTTTTAGATGAAGAATATACACCACGAAAAGGAAGTCCCATAACTCCTGCAATAGAGGTGATATTTATAATCAAACCTGAACTTTGTTCTCTCATTTTTGGTAAAACAGCTTGAGCCATTTGAAGAGGACCAAAACAATTTACAGCAAAATTTTCTGAAACCGCACTAAGATCAATTTCCTCCATAGGTCCTGTAATACCAACACCCGCATTATTAATTAAAACGTCTATGCGACCAGCTTTTTTTAAAACTAATGCAACACATGAATCTATAGAAATACTATTTGTGATCTCTAAAGGAATTAATGGGAAAGGAAGGTTAATTGTGTTTTTTTCTGGATTTCGACTGGTGCCATATACCTGATAACCTATTTTCTGTAAATGCGATGCAGTTGACAGGCCTAAGCCAGATGAGGCACCTGTTATCAAAACTACTTTTACCATTTTAGTATTCCTTTAATGTATGAGTTGGACATACTTCATATAAAAAAAGGGCAAGCGACCCACATCACACCGCTACGACCATCTACCCTTGCTGTGTTACCACCCTGGGGGAATTAAACAGGAGCTGGTTGTGTAGAACTTGCCCGTAACAAATATAAGATCTTCATCTGATTTCAACAATCATTTTAAATGCTTAATTTCGTCTTCAGCTACATAATAAATCTAACTATCAATTCTATCTCCAATGAAAGTTATGCTTCCCCTGTTATCTTTTATTTTTCTTCTAACATGTGGAAGCCCTAAAAGGCCAATATTAAAAATAAGTACCGGTATAAAGAACAAAAAAGTTGTTTGGGGGGATACACTTCAGTTGAAATTAAAAAATCAAATTGAAAATGAAAATATTCAATTTTATCTTAATGAAAAAACTATTAATAAAAACCATGTTTTTACAGATGAGCCTTTAGGAGTTCAAACAATAAAGGCGATTATTACTAATGATTATGGAATAAGATCAATAGAAACTTCACTTACTTTATTAGCGGAAGCTCCTCCTGAACTCTATACTTACAATATTTTAAATACCTTTCCACATAAGACGACTTCCTACACTCAGGGGCTAGAATTCGTTGGTGATCTATTGTTTGAAAGTACTGGTCTCAATGGACAATCAACGCTTAAAACACTAGATTTTAAAACTGGGAAAGTAATTAATGACAAACCACTGGATGAAAGTTATTTTGGTGAAGGCTTAACCATATTAAATGACAAAGTTATTCAACTAACCTGGAAGTCTATGAAAGGATTTGTTTATGAAAAGGAATCTCTTACCATGGAAAAATCATTCCCCTATAAATCAAGTAAAGAAGGCTGGGGCTTGTGTAACGACGGAAAAGTGTTGTATAAATCTGATGGAAGTAATCGTATTTGGATACTAGATCCAAAGACTTATAAAGAATTGAGAAGTATAGAAGTAATGACTCATAAAGGACCTCTCAATAACATTAATGAATTGGAGTGGGTAAATGGTAAAATATACGCCAATACCTATCAATTTAAAAAAGAAGTGGGTGTTATCATCGATCCTTCTAGCGGAGCTGTTGAGGGAGTTATCGATTTTTCTGGTTTAAAAGAGCTTGTGGAACAACATCCTCAATTAAATGTATTAAACGGAATTGCCTATCATAAAATACGCAAAACATTTTTTGTTACTGGTAAAAACTGGAGTAAACTTTTTGAAGTAACTATTGAACCTAAAAAATGAGTAACACCCATCAATACAATCTTCAGGTAAATAAAGATCATCTCGATGAGTTAGCTCATGTCAACAACGTTCAATACCTCCATTGGGTTCAAGAGATTGCAGAAGCACATTGGAAATCACTTATCGGAAAAAACCCCTATCCTTTTGGGATTTGGGTGGTTAGAAGTCACAAGATTGACTACAAACGTCCTGCTAAACTTTACGATTGGCTAACTCTCAAAACCCATGTAACATTAACTGAAGGTTTTCTCTCACAACGAATTGTAAGGATTTATTTAAAAGATACAAATACTATAGTAGCTTAATGTTCTACCCAGTGGTGTTATCTCAATTCAAAGACCATGGAACTTGAAACTATTCCTGAAAGGGTTTTTCAGTTATTTAACTAATTTTCATAAATCAACTAAAGATATTAACCGTTTGTATTAGTAATAAAACAACCCACGCCCAGACATCAAGGAATAAACTTTAGTTCTTACGGCCTCAAGCACATCATTATCTTCATGATTTTGAATGACTTCATCAATTAAATCAACAATTCCACTCATATCGTCTTCTTTTAGACCTCTGGTAGTAACAGCAGCAGTTCCCACACGAATTCCTGAAGTAACAAAGGGAGATTTATCATCATAAGGGACCATATTCTTATTCGTAGTAATTTCTGCCCTTACAAGTGCCTGTTCAGCAACTTTTCCGCTAATATCCTTGTTTCGTAAATCAATTAACATCATGTGGTTATCTGTACCACCAGAAATTAGATGATATCCTTTAGCAACGAAAGCAGTAGCCATGGCTTGGGCATTTTTTTGTACTTGCTGCATATACAATTTAAAAGAAGGATGAATTGCTTCTTGAAAAGCAATTGCTTTTGCTGCAATAACATGCTCTAATGGTCCTCCTTGATTTCCAGGAAAAACAGCCATATTTAGTAAATGTGACATTTTTTGATTCGATCCATTTTTAAGAGTCAGTCCAAAGGGGTTATCAAAATCTTGCCCCATCATTATTAGTCCTCCCCTTGGTCCTCTCAAGGTTTTGTGAGTTGTTGTTGTAACAACATGGCAGTGAGGCATTGGATTACTTAGCAAGCCTGTGGCGATCATTCCTGAAGGATGAGAAATATCTGCAAGTAAGAATGCGCCAACTTCATCTGCAATTTCACGGAATTTAGAAAAATCGATGTCACGTGAGTAGGCCGAAGCTCCTGCAATTAACATTTTTGGCCTAACCTCTTTGGCAATCGACATAATAGTGTCATAATTCAAAAGTCCTGTAGATTTTTCAACTCCGTAGAAATGGGATTTATACAAACGTCCTGAAAAGTTAACAGGAGAACCATGCGTTAGATGACCTCCATGAGATAGATCAAATCCTAAAATATTATCTCCAGGCTTTAAAAATGCATGAAAAACAGCAGTATTAGCTTGAGAACCTGAGTGTGGTTGAACATTTGCGTATGCAGCACCAAATAATTCTTTAGCACGATCAATAGCTAATTGTTCAATTTGATCAACAACTTCACAACCTCCATAATATCTTTTACCAGGATACCCTTCTGCATATTTATTTGTTAAAATAGATCCTGTTGCCTCCATTACATCTGGACTTGTAAAGTTTTCAGAAGCAATCAATTCAATGCCTTTGATTTGGCGTTGTTTTTCTTCATTAATAAGATCAAAAATTACTGTATCACGTTGCATAAATTAATTTTTTTATAATGTAAAATTAATAATTTGTGGTGGTAGAATAGCCTCAATTGTATAAAATAAAAGACAGTTATCCATAACTAATTAACATATTTATTAGTTCAATCAATAAAATTAAAACTCAGTAATTATTAAATGAAATATTTAATTACATTATGATCAAATAAACGTTTTTTTCAAAGAAAAAACCAATACAAAATTTAAGAGATTAGTAGTATCTTTGAAAGGTGCAGAAAGAAGTGAGCATAAAAAATAAGCGTGCCCGGTTTGAGTATGAACTCATCGAAAACTATACCGCTGGCATCGTACTGACTGGAACGGAAATAAAATCGTTACGGAACAGCAAAGCTTCTATTGCTGAAAGTTTCTGTGAATTTAATGATCGTAGTGAACTTTTTACTGTTAATATGCAAATTGATGAATATGCTTTTGGAACAAGGTTTAATCATCGTCCAAAAGCACAGAGAAAGCTATTGCTTAACAAAAAAGAACTTAAGAAATTACACAAAGAAATAAAAAATGGAGGGCTTACTATTATCCCAATTCGTTTATATATTAATGAAAAAGGATTGGCCAAATTACACATTGCTTTGGCTAAAGGAAAAAAATTGTATGACAAAAGAGAAACACTTAAAGATCGCGATAATAAACGAGATTTAGATCGCATTAAAAAAAGCTTCAAACGTCAATAGTTTTAATTAACCATAAAATGTACTTTATAAAACTCTTATTTTTGTATTTTTTAAAAATATGCTAGAACTAAAAAATATTTCTTACAAAGAAAAAGGACTTGAAAATTTATCTGATATTTTAAGTGCTAAAAACTATAGTTCTGTTTTTGTTCTTGTTGATACTAACACTAAAGAAAAATGTTTAAACCGTTTCGTTAGAATCAGTAAAATTGAAAACCCCACTGTTTTAACTATGGCTGCCGGAGAAGAAAATAAAAATCTTATAACCTGTGAGGCTTTGTGGAATGAGCTATCATTACTTGGGGCAGATAGAGATAGTGCTCTAATTAACCTAGGAGGTGGTGTTGTTACAGATTTAGGTGCTTTTGTGGCCTGTACTTTTAAACGTGGGATTGATTTTTATAACATACCCACTACTCTTCTCTCGATGGTTGATGCCTCTGTTGGAGGTAAAACAGGAATTGATTTAGGATCTTTGAAAAATCAAATAGGAACGATACAAGAACCACAAAAAATAATTATAGACAGTGAGTGGTTAAGTACACTTCCAAGTAAAGAAATACGAAGTGGTTTTGCTGAGATGTTAAAACACGGCTTAATTGCTTCGCCTGATTATTGGAATTCACTTAAAATAATTAAAAAATTAACACCTTCTATTCTTACAGATTACATTAAAACTTCAATTAAATTAAAAAGTGAGGTGGTTATTCTAGACCCTAATGAAAAAGGATTGCGAAAGGTTTTAAATTTTGGACATACTCTAGGTCACGCAATAGAATCTTATTTTTTGGCATCTCCCACTAAGAAACGTCTTCTTCACGGAGAGGCAATTGCTATTGGAATGGTTTTAGAAGCATATTTATCAGTCCATTGCAGCGGACTTGAAATCGATGAAGCAAATGACATTAAAAATACCTTTTCAAATCACTATGGGACAGTTAAAATATCAGTAAAAGAACAAAATGAAATAATTGGTTTATTGCATCACGATAAAAAGAATAAAGCAGGACGTATTAACTTTTCATTGTTAAAGTCTATAGGAATACCAAAAATTGATGTTGAGGTACCACAAGAGTACTTTTCAAAAGCTTTTCAATATTACTCAAACACATAAGTGATTATGCAGAATTTCTACTAGCATTAATATTTCCAAACAAAGAACGGGTTATCATTGCCTCTAAGATTTGAATCTTTTTAGAATCTGAATTACTAAAAGATTTCAATTCCTGCAATTCCATTAAAGCAAATTGTTGGATGGTCAACAATGGCTGAACAATTTCTTCACGTGCTTTTATAGATGCTTTTCCGGCTGGTTCATTTTCCATAAGCGATTTAAAATCACTGACTTTAAGCAATAAGTCTTTAGTTAAATTATATTCATTAAAAATCAATTCCCAAAAAACACCAAATTCTTTATCTTCTTTCATGTAAGCTGTGAGCTGAAAAAATGATTTAGTTAAACTCATCATGCTATTAAAAAGTAAGGTTCTAAAAAAACGAGAATTTTTATATAGTTGTTTAACATTTGCTAATTTACCATCTTTCACAAATTGGTTAATAGCTGTCCCAACTCCATAAAAACCTGGCACATTTTGTTTTAATTGACTCCAACTCCCTACAAACGGAATGGCGCGAAGGTCTTCAAATTGAAGTGAAGAAGACGCTCCCCTTTTAGATGGTCGACTACCTACATTAGTTTTAGCATAATAAGGTAAAGTTGACATGCGTTCTAGATAAGGAATAAACATATCATGCTCCTTAAAATCTTGGTATACCTGATAACTATAATCAGCCATTTCTTGCATAGTAACTCTATCTTCCGGAGAAAGGTTATTTTTCCCTGGATTTAAAATTTTGTTAGAAATCCCTGAACTAAGTAATTGTTCTAAATTAAATTGAGAAGAATCTAAAGTTCCAAAGTTTGAACTAATGGTTTGTCCTTGAATAGTAAGTTGGATATCATCATTTTGAATTGTGTCACCCATTGAAGCATAAAATTCATGTGTATTACCCCCTCCCCGGGCCGGTGGACCTCCTCTTCCGTCGAAAAAAGCCATTGAAATTCCGTGTTCAGTAGCCAGCTCACTCAATACTTCTTTTGCTTTGTAAATACTCCAATTAGCCATAAAATAACCTCCGTCTTTAGTTCCATCAGAAAAACCTAACATAACAGTTTGTTTATTTTTACGCCCTTTTAGATGATTTTGATATACTGGATTATTAAATAAACCTTTCATTATTTCTCCAGCTTTTTTAAGATCTGGAATTGTTTCAAAAAGCGGAATAAAATCTAACGTAGGTTCTTTCCATCCACTAATACGGCACATTGCAAATAACTCTAAAATATTCTCTAGTGTCTGGCAGTTACTAATAATATAACGATTACTACCTCGCTCACCATTATTTTGCTGTATTTGCTGCATGGCTCGGATGCTCTCAAGAGTTTGTTGAGTAATTTCATCTATGTAAATATTAGGGGAAATGTCGCCAGTAATTAATGACAAAACCTTGCAACGCTCTTCGGTAGTTAGTTTATTATAATTCAATGGTAATCCTTTGACATAAGACTGAATTTCAGGGTGTGAGACAATTTCAGTAAATACTTTATGGTGTACCCTTGAGTCTTGACGAATGTCTAAACTTGCAAAGTGAAATCCAAATAACTTTATTTTATGAATTAAGTCTTTAACATCCTCTTGATATAATCCATTATGCTCTTTCATAATGGCTTCTAAAACCAATTCTAACTCTGATGCTAAATTATTTAATGAAAATGAAATATTTTTTTTTGGATAAAACAATTCATTAAAGACAGACTCTTCAAGATTTATAACTTTTTGCTCTACACCAGGAAATGTGATTTTACGTTTTAATTTACGTAAGTCTCTATAATAGTTTCTTAAAATAGAAAACTTTAAGCGTTTTGCTGTTTTTAAGGTTATGTCTGCAGTTACAAAAGGATTTCCATCACGATCACCTCCTGGCCAAAAGCCAAAATCAAAAATTGAATTGTCTAACTCTTTGGAATCAATAATATGCTCTGCTATATAATTATATATAATGCTTGCTGAATTATAAAAAATATTTTCTAAAAACCAAATAAGACTTATGGCTTCATTTAAAGGAGTTGGTTTTTCTTTTTTATAAAAGGGTGTTTTCCCTAATTGTACTAAAAGCTTTTTAATATTATCTAACTCATCATTTGCAATTGCACTCGAAAGCTCATTAATTATAACTAGTACGTTATCAGGGTAAAATTGGGTTGGATGTGCTGTAAGAACTATTCGCACTTTAACGCGCTTTATATATTCTGACAATACTTCTGAGAGCTGCTTATTATTTGCCTCTTCTTTTATGTTTCGAAGAGTCCCTCTTCCATGCATATTATTAACATATGGGAAGCCAGCATCTTCAATTGCATCAAAAAGAACGACCTGTCTTTCAATATATTGAATAAAATTAAATAACAGGTCTATTTGTTCCTCCTCCTTTAAATCTGGCGTGTAGTAATTTAAAAAAGAATTTACAATTTTTTTTGGGTTTATTTTTTTCTCATAACTTGTTCGACAAAAGTCTGCAAATAATGGAAGTAATAAAGATGTTTTTTTTATATTTTTAAAAGGAAGGGTTAAGAACAGGCTATTGTATATCTGGAAGCGGGAAAGTATTTTTTCTTTAAATCTTTCTATTTTTGGTTTTCTTGCCATTAAAAGGATTTTTTTAAAGTTCGTTAAAAATATGGTGCATTAAGCGCTTCTTATCATTTATACTTTCCTCCATAGAAATCATAGTTTCTGTTCTAGAAACCCCAACAATATCGTCTATCATAAAAATGATGTCTTTTGCATGGTGAGTATCACGAGCACGAACTTTACAAAAAATATTAAATTTTCCGGTTGTTATGTGAGCAACAGTAACAAATGGGATGTCATTAAGAGCTTTCAGAACTTCTGAGGTTGTTTTCGTTTTTTCTAAAAAAATTCCTACATACGCAATAAATGAATAACCTAACTTAACATAATCCAGATTCAAAGAAGAACCTTTAATTATGCCTGATTCCTCCATTTTCTTTACACGAACGTGAACTGTTCCTGCGGAAATAACCAAGCGTTTTGAAATATCTGTGAAAGGGATTCGCGTGTTATCTATCAAAATATCAAGAATTTGATGATCAATTTCATCTAAATTTACTTTATTCATAATACAAATTTTAGGTAAATTTAATGATTATGAGCAAAATTATTGAAGAATTGTCTGTAAAATTAGAATTTTATTGAAAATAATTCATCAAATTCCTTGATCTGAATAGATTTATCTACTTCAAATATTACAGGAATATCCTTTAATTCACTTGGAAGAGTTATTGTTCGATGGGAATTAAATTTTATTTGATCGCCGTAGATCACCGAAAAGGGAATAAAACATATCTCTCCATTTACTAGCTTTTCTTGATAACGAACACCTAAATTCTGTGATTTAAAAAGCGTCCCTTGATCAATTATATTAACTTCTTTAACAAGTAAATCAACAAAATCTTTAGAATTTTCAGGGATGTTCATATACTCATTAACATTGAAAATATTTTTATCCATAAGTAATGCATTAAAAAATATTTTAAAACTTTTTAAAATTAAATTGCGAGTTACCTCTCTTTGATAATCACCTGGATAATGGCCAGCTTCAAAAAGAATTGTTGGTGTTCCTAATAAAGTAAAGTGATCTCCAACGCAATTAGGATTATAAGTGTCATTATAACGACCAATTTGATCAGGAATATCATTCTTTAATCCTTTAAATATTGCTACAATACATTTCATGGCAATAATTCGAGCTGGTGTTAGTGTTCGATCAATGTCTGCAGGGGGTGCTAAAAAGGAAATACTCGCAGGTTGACCCTTTTCACCCGCTGAAAATATGGTGCGTTGTCCGTGTAGGTTCAAACAATAGTCAGGCTTAAAACTATTATAAATATTAAGAAGTGCTTTACTCTCAGGCTGAGACATATTAAGTGCATCACGATTTAAGTCTACACCTTTAGCATTTAAACGCTCATAAGCAGCGGCACCATCGGGATTTAATTGCAATATAATGTTTAGTGTAAATTTTTTCTGATATGCCTTTTGAGAAGAGTCTAAAAACCAAGGAATAAAGTCAAAAAGTGCTTTTGTGGTAGTACTTTCATTTCCATGCATCTGAGACCATAGTAATATTTTAGTCTTTCCATCTCCAATTGAAACCAAACTAATTGGTCTTTTTTGAACAGAGTATCCAATGGTTTTAATTTTAGAACCTTTAGGTAAGTTCTTCAAAAAGGTTCCTACAAAAGCTGGTGGTAAATATCTTTTATTAATCATTATTTACATATTAATACAAATGTAAACATCTACTTGTTTACAAATGTAGTTTACAAGAGTATACTATTTAAACTTTTTTGACTTGCCTTTTAAAATATTTGTACACAAATGTAAATTATTTTATATATATTTAGATATTAAATTGATTATCAAACACTTAAATATTTTTTTTTAAGTATTAGTTTAATGATTTATACTATTTGTTTATCTTAATTTACAATTGTATATTTGAAAATACTATAAAATATATTTACAATGTTAAACTCAGAATCATTTCTTAAGCGTTTAGAGGAAATTATGTTAAACAACCAATTAAGTGCTGCCGCATTTGCAGAAAGAATTGGTGTTCAACGCTCATCCGTTTCTCATATCTTATCTAGAAGAAATAAACCGAGTTTAGATTTTATGTTAAAAATTCATGAACACTTTAGAGAGATTGATTTAGATTGGCTAATTCTGGGAAACTCCAAACAAAATACTTCTTCTCCCCCTGAATTGTTAACCGAAGGATCACTTAAAATATCTGGAAAAGCTAGTGGAACAGAGCATCATAATACTGAAGTATCACAAGAAAAAGCAAAAAGAATAAATTCTAGTTTTAATAGACATATAAGCGAAGAAATTATTCAAATAATTCAATTACATAAGAATGGTACTTTTAGTATTTATATTCCCAATTCTTAGTATTTTAGCACTTTATGAAATTTTTATTCCTAGGGATTTGTTTTCTTCTAACTTCCTGCTACTCTTCAGAGCGAGATTGCACCCGATTTCACGCGGGAAGTTTTGAGTTTACTCAAATCATCAATGGAGAACTGACTTCTTCAATATTTACAAGGGATTCTATCTATGAAATAGAGGTTTATAAGGGCGTAATAGACACTGCTAAAATTCGCTGGGTAAATGACTGTGAATGTATTCTTACAAAATTAAACCCTTCCTCAAATCAAGACAAAAGACCTATTCAGATGAAAATATTAAACACTAAAGACAATACTTATACTTTTCAGTATTCTCTTGTTGGTGATAGTAAAAACAGACATCGCGGTACAATCAAGAAAATAAAATAGACCATGTTAACCCCTGATTTATTTATTGCTTTTTTGACACTTACCTTTTTAGAGATTGTCTTAGGGATCGATAATATTATTTTTATTTCAATTTTAGCAGGGAGATTTCCTGAAGATATTCGTAAAAAGCTAATGCAAATTGGACTTTTCCTTGCCATGATCATGAGAATTATACTACTTCTTGGTGTGAATTGGCTTATTCAAATGCAAAGCACACTTTTTACATTAGAAACATCTTTTTTTTCTTCTAATGTTTCAATTCAAGCATTAATTTTAATGGTTGGTGGTATATTTTTACTCTACAAAAGCACTAAAGAAATATATAATAAAGTAGAGGAGGTTCATGAAAAAAAAACCATAGAACTAAAATCACCTACTGCATTTTCAAAAGTTGTTTTTCAAATAGTACTCATAGATATTGTCTTTTCTTTTGATTCTATCCTAACTGCCGTCGGAATGACTAGCGGAATCCCTTATGCCCTTTTAATAATGATAGCGGCTGTAATTATCTCAATTTCTATAATGATATGGTTTTCAAATCCAATTAGTCTATTTATAAACAATCGACCCTCACTCCAAATACTGGGACTAGCTTTTTTACTATTGATTGGTTTTATGTTAATTACTGAAGCAGCAAGTATTTCTGAAACCGTTTTGTTTGGCTCTAACATAACTAGGATTCCAAAAGGATATTTATATTTCTCTATTGCCTTCTCCTTAGGTGTAGAGCTATTAAACAGCTACTCTAAAAAAACAAAATGAGTTAAAAATCAATTGTAAACTGTGTTTCTTCATCATCACTTGATATAGAATTTTTAGGGCCAACATCTTCCGCCTCAACTTCAATCTCTGTAATCACATCTTCAATGGTTTCTTCATAAGGGAGTGCTTCTTTTAAAGAAACTACTTTCAGTTTTTTATCAGTTAATTGATTGCCAAGTGCTTTAAAACCTTTTACTGAAATAAATTCTTCAGCATTAATTTCTGTATCCGAAGGCTGATCATTCCCCCTCTTTTTTTCATATTGCAAAGTTAATAGTGGACGCCAGTCAAAACCCACATAAGTTAATATACCCCCTTCTTTCATAAAATTATCTTCCTTTTCTACTGACTCTAAAAGAAAACGCTTAAGGAAGTAACGTTCTTTTTCTGTGTCAAAATATACGGCAGTAATTGGTTTTCGCGGAATCCACTTCTCAAGGTGAATTACTGAGTCATCAAAATGAAGACTTAATTCAGGAGCAACTGCCTTTAAGGTTCCGTGTTGAGTAGCTACAAGAAGCTTGTCATCCCCTTTAAAAGCACCTAAAAGAAGGCCTCTTTCTTCTAAATTCAATCTTCTGATTGTTTCGTCGAACCATATTTTACGGGGCTTAAGAGTTGATACTCCTTTTTCTTTTAATTCAATTTTTTTAATGGTGTATTTAGTTACCGTATTTCCTCGAACTGCTCTACCTTTTACCTGAAGATCAGCAAAATCTAAATCCCATTTTAATTTTTTAACACTTCCTGTATTTCGTAAAATAATTGAAATAATTTCTGCTTCTCCGTTTGAGTTGGGTGAAAAATAAAGGATTTCGGATCCTGCTCTGCTTTGGGTTAAATCATAAACTTTATCTCGAGTTACTCCCGTAACAGCAAAACGTTTTATAAAAGAAGTACCCCCTTTACCGTCACGGTATACCATGTTATATACCGTTCGAGTATCTTTTTTCTTAAAGACAGCTACATGAATAATATTTTTACCTATAAACACTTTTCCATCTACTTTTACAACTTGCATTTTACCATCTTGAGTAAATACAATAATATCATCAATATCAGAGCATTCACAAATAAAATCATCTTTACGCATAGAAGTGCCAATAAAACCTTCTTCCCTATTTACATATAATTTAAGATTTCGCACCACCACTTTCTTGGCATCTACATCATCAAATATGCGGATTTCCGATTGACGTTTTTTATCAGAACCATAGACTTTCTTGAGGTGAGTGAAATAACGAATTGAAAAATCAATAAGGTGTGCTAAATTATTTTTCACTTCAGCAATATCAGCCTCTAATGCTTCAATTTTTTGTTGTGCTTTATCAAAATCAAATTTAGAAATTCGTTTAATTCTAATTTCGGTAAGACGAACTATATCTTCTTCAACTACAGGTCTTTTTAGATTAACAATATGAGGTAATAGTCCCTTATCAATAAAAGAAATAACCTCTTCCCATGTACCAGCCTCTTCAATATCACGATATATTTTATTTTCAATAAAAATTCGTTCTAAAGAAGCATAATGCCATTGATTTTCCAGTTCATGAAGTTGAACTTCCAATTCTAATTTAAGTAATTGAACCGTGTGATCAGTTGAAATCTTCAACATCTCTGATACGCCCATAAAGTTTGGCTTGTTGTCAATAATTAAACAACCTAAAGGAGAAATAGATGTTTCACAAGCCGTAAAAGCATATAATGCATCAATAGTTTTATCTGGTGAAATATCATTTGGTAAATGCACTAAAATTTCAACTGCAGAAGAAGTGTTATCTTCAATTTTTTTGATTTTTATTTTACCTTTTTCATTTGCTTTTAAAATACTATCAATCAAGCTTGAAGTATTCGTGCTGAATGGAATTTGATTGATAACTAAAGTGTTTTTATCTTGCTGATGAATTTTTGCTCGTACTCTTACTTTTCCTCCTCGCAACCCATCATTATAACCCTGGATATCGATAATTCCACCTGTTTGAAAATCGGGAAAAATAGTGAATTTTTTACCCTTTAAGTGAAGAATACTTGCTTGTAATAATTCATTGAAATTATGAGGTAAAATTTTTGTGGAGAGACCTACAGCAATCCCCTCAGCACCTTGCGCCAATAATAAAGGGAATTTAACTGGCAGATGAATGGGTTCTTTTTTTCGGCCATCATATGAAAGTTGCCACTCAGTTACTTTTGGACTAAAAACAACCTCTAGGGCAAATTTAGATAATCGAGCTTCAATATAACGAGAAGCTGCTGCACTGTCACCGGTCAAAAGATTACCCCAATTCCCTTGCATATCAATTAACAATTCTTTCTGCCCGACTTGAACCATTGCGTCAGCAATACTAGCATCTCCGTGAGGGTGATATTGCATCGTGTGTCCTACAATATTAGCAACTTTGCTATAGCGACCATCATCTAAATCTTTCATGGAATGA
>ERZ767114.271-NODE-271-length-32024-cov-3.307228_pt1 | contig 32024 bp, 37 predicted proteins | sample MGYA00374952_ERZ767114 | MGnify/ENA primary metagenome ERZ767114 (study PRJEB28939, sample SAMN06267156) | marine metagenome | isolation source: Columbia River Estuary | place: USA:Columbia River Estuary, USA | collected 2012-05-05 ...
CTTGGAAAATGCTAAAAAGGAATTAATTTGCGCAAGTGAATATGCAAACATGATAATTAATGACTCATTTGAGGATGCAGCAGACACTCTTTATCAAATTATTACTCAGGAAAAGGCTATTATTCGCTCAAATCACAAAGAACTTGAACAGTTTTTAGCTAAGCTATTGTCTTCTTAGGCAAATAAACACTAAAATACGCCCTCGGAGTAAAACACTATGGCAAGAATTACAGTAGAAGGTTGTTTAGATAAAGTCGCAAGTCGATTTGAATTGATTTTGTTGGCCTCAGGGCGAGCTCGTCAATTATCCACAACGAGCAGAGAGCCAATGGTTGAGTGGGAAGATGACAAACCTACAATCGTTGCGCTAAGAGAGATAGAAGAAGGATTAATCACGAAAGAAATCTTAGACAAAACCTTAGAAGAAGACTTGTTGTTAGATGAATTTGCAATTGATCGGCAGAAACCACAAGACGAATACATCGGTTAATGTTATTTCTGGAGCTTTTGATTGAGTGACAGGACTGTCTCAAATACTCCTTTATTAGATTTTTCTGATAAAAAATTACTACAACCTATTCCATCAAATCTTCATGAACTTGCGAGTTCATATTTCACCAACAATGAACTAGACCTGCTGCAAATAGCGCATAGCGTTGCAAGCGAAGCTCATAAAAATCAAGTCAGGCAAGAAGGTTCTCCCTATATTACTCATCCTATTGCAGTAGCATCGATACTGCTAGAACTTCATTTAGATGTAGAAACTGTCTGTGCAGGTTTGATGCATGATGTGCTCGAAGACAGCGTCATTCAAAAATCTTATCTAGAGAAATTATTTGGCAAGGAGACGATTGTCATTATTGATGGTGTCAGCAACTTAAATAAATTAGATTTTGATAGCCTTGAGGACCGCAATGCAAATAATTTACAAAAAATGGCCCTAGCTATGTCAAAGGATGTCAGAGTCATCATTGTTAAATTATGTGACCGTTTGCATAACATGAGAACCATTGAATTTCTGCCAAGAGAAAAGCAGATTAGAAAATCTATTGAGACACTAGAGCTTTATGGGCCGATAGCAATTCGTGTTGGTATGCAAGACATAAGAGTGGAGTTAGAAGACCTTGCATTTAAATGCTTGCATCCGATGAGAGCTCGGATGCTAGAATCAGCCATTGCACAGGCAGTTGGCGGCAGAAAAAGAATAGTATCCAAGTTACGCAAGCAATTTAAGTATTATCTAAAAAATAATGATATTTTGGCCACAGTTCAAGGCAGACAGAAATCTCTTTATAGTATTTATTCTAAAATTAAACATAAGAAGAAACCTTTCTCCGAAATACTTGATGTATTTGCCTTTCGAGTAATAGTTAATTCTGTTGATGATGCATACAGATCATTGGGCATTATTCATAATGTTCATAAGCCAATCGGACAAAGATTTAAAGATTACATAGCCATCCCTAAATCTAATGGATATCAGGCGATACATACTTCGTTAATTGCCCTTGATGGCATACCAATAGAAGTACAGATTCAAACTAAAAGTATGGAGACCATTGCAGGTACTGGCATTGCTGCACATTGGTCCTATAAAACAAAAGATCAGGTTGACTCTGAATCTATAGGTGCAAGAAAATGGATAGAGAGCTTTACCGATTTAAATAAGGCTTCTATAGATACTAATGAGTTTGTTGAAGCGCTGAAAACAGACCTAGTTTATGACGAGGTATATGTATTTACACCAAAAGGAAGAATTGTGAATTTAAAATCGGGATCTACACCAATCGACTTTGCCTATGAGCTGCATACTGAACTTGGCAATCATACGCTTGCATGCAGAATTAATAGAAAATATGCTCCTTTAAATATTCAACTTGAAAGCGGTCAATCTGTAGAAATCATCAGATCCGATGAGCAAGAAGTTAATCCAGATTGGCTAAACTTTGTAGTAACCAGTAAAGCACGTTCATCCATTCGATCAGCATTAAGAAGTCAAAAGACTTCTCAATCAAGAAAAGCAGGGAAGCTAATGTTGGAATCAGAGCTAAAGAGAGGAGGGGTTAGCCTTGCTGAATACCCTGGCAAGACACTATCCAGGATTTTAGAGGTGATAGGAGTTAAATCTCTTAGTGCATTATTAACAGATCTTGGCTCTGGAAAGAAAACGGGTGCGCTGGTAGCTGAAAGATTTTTTGAAGGATTAAATATCTCAAAAGATAAATCCATCAGCATTCAAGCCATGATTCTTGTAGATCATCAAATTGAAGGAGTGTCTGTTATTTACGCTAAATGCTGCATGCCAATTCATGGCGATCCAATCACTGCTCATTCAGATACAGAAAGAGGCATAGTGATACACCACTCCAGTTGCAGGCAAGTAACACCACACAGAAGTAACGCTCTGTCAGCAAGATATTTAGCCGCAATCTGGGGAACAAATAAAATCGAGAGGCACTACACCGGCCATCTCAAAATTCATGCAGAGGATAGGCCAGGCATTCTGGCTGATATTGCATCTGTATTTACTAAAGCAAATCTCAATATTGTAAATATACACAGCAGAGACATTGATGCAAAAATTATAGAATTTATCGTAGAGGCAGAAGCATTAAATGCAGAGTCCTTAAGAAAATTAATGATAAAATTGAGGTCTTTAAAGTATGTAACCAGTTGTTCAAGAATTATTAATGACACCAAAACAAAAAATGAAAAAACCAATATTTACAAATAATGCGCCGGCTGCAATAGGTCCATACTCTCAAGCAGTTCAATGGGGTGATGTAGTATTTATTTCTGGACAGATTCCCTTGGACCCTGAAAACGGCCAATTAAATAATGCTACGTTTGAAGATGAGACTAACCAAGTTTTAGATAACCTTGAGGCTATATGTCAAGAAGCCGGGGGCACTCTAGATCATATTCTGAAACTTACCATTTATTTAACTGATCTTTCTAAATTTGATGTAGTTAATTCAATAATGGCTGCTAGATTCTCTGAGCCGTTTCCTGCAAGAGCAACTTTAGAGATATCGAAGTTACCCAAAGAAGTCAGCATTGAAATAGATGCAATTTTATCAATTACAATTTAATGTCTCAAAACCTTCTAAATCTCTCGCATCTAAAAGAACAAGATATTCTAGAGCTAATTGAACTTGCCAATAACTTTAAATCTGAGGGTTTAATTGAGTATAGGCATGAAAATCTTTTCCCTGATAAAAAGGTTGCATCTATCTTTTGTGAACCAAGCACTCGTACAAAACTATCTTTTGAGATAGCTGCTTGCAATCTAGGGGCTAAGTTCATAGATTTCAATATTGAGAATTCTTCTATTCAAAAAGGCGAAACCTTAGAAGATACAATTGAAGCAATGATGCTTATGGGGATTGATTTATGTATCTTGCGCCACTCTGATTCTGCTATTCACGATCTAGCCAAAGCATTCCCTGAGATGCAATTTATTAATGCGGGTGAGGGTTCAATAGCTCATCCATCCCAAGCTCTGCTTGATTTGATGACGATACAAGAATCAAAAGAAGCATTTAAAGATTTAAAAATTACTATTGTTGGTGATCTAGATCATTCGAGAGTTGTAAGTTCTTTTCTAGAAGCTATTCAAATTGTTGGCTACAAGAGCATTACTTTCTGTGGTCATCCAGATCTTTGCAAGACCTTTCTTGAGAATCCAGTTGGCAATTTTGAACCTGAATTAAATACAGCACTCCAAGATGCCGATGTGGTCATTGCCTTGCGTATACAGAATGAGCGCTTAACTGAGAAACTCTCCATTAGCGCTTCTGATTATGTCGAGCGTTATCAAATTAACGTTGACTCTCTTCAAGTAGCATCACCCGATATGATTCTTCTTCACCCTGGCCCGGTAAATTTTGGAATTGAATTAAACAAAGAGGTTTCTGATCTAGAGAACTGTAAAATTAAAAATCAGATTTTTAATGGAGTTGGCATGAGAATGGCAATTTTAACTACTCTTTTCTCTCAAGCATAATTTTTTTAATTGTTTCAACCGTGTTGATGGTTGTTTGATCAATTTCAATATTAATTAGATCTCCCTTTTTCATTTTTTGAAAGTTTGTTACCTTAATTGTTTCAGGTATGAGATGAATATTAAACGACGATTTAAAAACCTTTCCAATGGTTAAGCTGCATCCATTCAATCCAACATAACCCTTGTAAAATAAAAACTCCATTAGTGATGCTGGTGGTTGAATTCTTAAATCCTTAGTTTGACCTCGATCATTTATGCTCTTTATGACACCAACACCATGAATATGGCCAGATACTAAATGACCACCAATTTCAGTATTTGCTTTCATGGATCGCTCTAGATTTACCTTATTGCCTTTGCTTAGGAGTTTGAAGTTTGTCTTCTCTAAAGTCTCGGTAATGACATCAAATTCTAATAAATCAGTAGCTCCTTTTTTTGCTGTTAAGCAGACCCCATTGACTGCAACACTGGCTCCACGTTTAAGATTGTTAGAGAAACCTGCAGGCGCTTTAATGGTAATCGAAGCATAGTCAACATTATTTTTAATTTTATGAATATATCCTTGACCTGAAACAATACCTGTAAACATTATGCTCCCCAGGTTTTTCTGTAGCCTTCAAGCTGATCTTGATAAGAATGAAATTGACTATTGTGCTTAGAAAATTGAATCAATGAATCTAGATTCACAATTGATTCGATAGTAATTCCAAAATCTCTCTCCAGTTCAGATTTTGCCGAAAGATCACCCATCCCTTTCTCTTGCCTATCCAATCCAACAATAAATAATTTTGGATTTGCATTCAGCCCTTTAATTAAATCAATAGATTCTCTGGCTGCAGTTCCTGCAGATAGCACATCATCAATAATCATGACATCACCATGAGGAGAAGCTCCAATAATATTGCCACCCTCGCCATGATCCTTAATCTCTTTTCTGTTAAATGATAGAGGAAATGATCTACCTTCCTGGCTGTATTTCATAGCAATCAATGACCCTAAAAAGATACCTTTGTATGCAGGCCCATAAATACAATCAAACTTTAAGTTGAGACCTTCAATGACCTCAAAGTAACATGATGCTAATTTCGCTAGACTGCAGCCGTTAAGCATTTTTGCTGCATTAAAAAAATAAGGGCTAGAGCGACCAGACTTAAGTGTGAAGTTACCGAATTCTAATGCTTGTGATTCTAGGGCTAGGTCAATAAAAGTTACTTGATAGTCTTTTAGCTCAGGCATGATTTTTGAATTTCTATAATATCTTTAATGCCATCTGATGCGATAGCAAGCATTTGATCAAGCTGTTCTTTGGTGAAGGGATGAATTTCAGCTGTGCCTTGCACCTCAATAATGCCACCACCTTCTGTCATCACTACATTTAAATCAGTTTCTGCTGTACTGTCTTCCTCATAATTTAAATCCAGTAATGGTTCTCCATCTTTTAAGCCAATAGATACAGCTGCGACGTATTCTTTTATTGCCCGATGATCTCCATGCGAATTTTTAATAGCTTCAAATAAAGCAACGCAGGCTCCCGAGATAGAGGCGGTCCGTGTTCCACCGTCTGCTTGAATGACATCACAATCAACGCTAATGGTTTTATCTTTTAAAAACTTTAAATCTACAGCTTGCCTTAATGATCGGCCAATCAATCTTTGAATTTCCATTGTTCTCCCACTTTGCTTTCCTCGAGCAGATTCTCTGTTCATTCTGCTATGAGTCGATCTCGGAAGCATTCCGTATTCAGCTGTAATCCAGCCTTCATTAGATCCGCGCATCCATCTTGGTACATTATTCTCAATGGTTGCAGTACAAATGACATGCGTGTCACCAAATTTAACTAATGCAGAGCCTTCCGCATGCTTATTCACACCTATTTCTATTTCAATAGGCCTCATTTGATTTGCTTCTCTATTATTGATTCTGGTCATGGACATATTATATCTCTTTAAATGGTTTTATAATTCTGAAAGAGAGGAAAATCTACTATGAAAAATATTTTACATTTATCGGCATTATTTTTGTTGATCACGAGTTGCTCAGATACGGGCACATTACCAAGCTTAGACCTGGAAGATCAAAAGGATTATTTTGCTTCAACTTATACACCAATGGAATCAGAACCTACCTTATTTAAATCTGCAAATATTTACGATGGTTTAGGTGGCGAGTTTATTGGTTATGATTTACTAGTTGCGGATGGAAAAATTATTGAAGTTGGCCAAGCGTTATCTAATTCAGGTGTCAAAGTAATCGATGCATCTGGTCAATGGATCACACCAGGAATCTTTGATATACATTCGCATATGGGAGTTTATTCAGCACCAGGGGTTTCAACTAGCTCTGATGGTAATGAGGCAACAGCACCCGTAACTGCAGAAGTCTGGGCAGAGCATTCGGTGTGGACGCAGGATCCTCAATTTGCTTTAGCTTTAAAAGGAGGAGTTACCTCATTTCATGTCTTACCTGGGTCTGCAAATTTATTTGGAGGCAGGGGAGCAACATTTAAAAATATCTCACAAAATACTATTCAGGCAATGAAGTTTCCCGATGCGCCTCATTCGTTAAAAATGGCTTGTGGTGAAAATCCCAAAAGAGTATATGGGAACAGAAGACAGTCTCCCTCGACCAGGATGGGAAACATGGCAGGTTACCGAAGTGCATGGATTGATGCTGTGGAATACAGAGACGGCATGAATGAAAGAGATGCTGATCAACGACCAACTCGAGATTTAGCTATGGATACCCTTAAGGGTGTTTTGGATGGAGAAATCCTTATTCAGAATCATTGTTATAGAGCAGAAGAGATGGCCATGATGATTGAAATGTCTAAAGAATTTAATTATCAAGTGACTACGTTTCATCATGCTGTAGAAGCTTATAAAATCGCTGATCTTTTAGCTGATGAGGGTATTTGTGCTGCCATGTGGGCAGACTGGTGGGGGTTTAAGCATGAAGCTTACGATATGGTCCCTGCGAATATTGCAATTATTGATCAAGCAAGAAATGGAACGGGGTGTGCAATAGTTCACTCTGATGATGCGGTTGGAATTCAGCATTTAAATCAGGAGGCCGCAAAGGCTATGGCAGCTGGAAATCGAGCAGGCTATAGCATTTCAAAAGCTCATGCAATGAAGTGGATAACAAGCAATCCAGCAAAGGCTGCTGGCGTCTTAGAGCATACTGGCAGCATTGAAGCTGGAAAAGATGCAGACATAGTGCTTTGGACTCATAATCCATTTAGTGTCTATGCAAGAGCTCAACAAGTTTTGATTGATGGGGCCGTTGCATATGATATGAATGATCCCAAAAAACAACCAGTAACAGATTTTGATTTGGGTATTATTAATCCACAAATAAATAGAGTGCAATAACATGAAATACTTTTCTTTAACTTTATTCGCAGTCTTATCTCTAAGTGCATTTTCTCAATCTATTTTATTAAAGGGTGGAATGGTTCACTCTGGAACAGGAGCAGAAGCAACGCTTCAAGACATTCTCATATCAGGAAATGAGATTGCTAAAATTGGTAAAAATTTAACCATTAATGGCAAAACACAAGTTATTGAGTTGAATGGCTTGCCAGTAACTCCTGGTTTAATTTCTCCGATGAGCAATCTCGGTATAGTAGAAATTAATTCACTCGATGTTACCAGGGACGATGAATCAGACATTTTAAAAGCTGGATTTAGTATTTTTAATGCCTTCAATCCTCACTCTACTGGAATTCCATGGAACAGAAGCAATGGTGTTACAAGTGCCATTACCAGTCCTGGCTCATCTTCATTTCCTATGTTTGGCTTGGCATCTTATTTTATTTTAGATGGTAGTCTCAAAATCAAAGGCCTAAAAGATATTGCAATGTTTGGACGCATGGGGGCTTCATATGGCTCTAGGGCTGAAACTTTAACAATCCTAGAATCTTTATTAGAGCTAGGACAAAAAGCTAGCAATATTCCGGTAGAAGAGATTCTAGAAATGCGTTTAGCTGATCAGCTAGAGCTTCAGGCTCGAGATATTCTTGCCCTAAATAATTTAGTTAATAATGGCTTACCTTTTGTTCTAGAAACCAATCGAGCCGTTGATATTCTTCAAGCAATAGCTTTAAAAAAGAAATATGGATTAAATTTAGTTCTTTCTAGTGTTGAAGAGGCGCCCATGGTTATTGAGCAACTTCAAGCCAGTGGAATTCCAGTCATTATTGATCCAATGGACAACATACCAAATTCATTTGATGAGCTAGGCTCTAGCCTGTTGCTGGGTAAAGTTCTAGATCAAGCAGGGATTAAAGTGATGTTCAGCACACAAAGAAGCCACAACTATCATCTGATGAGACAGGGATCTGGTAACGCTGTTGCTCATGGTATGTCTTATGAATCTGCTATTAGGGGAATGACATTGACCGTTGCCGAAACATTTAAATTAGGAAATCGAGGTTCAATTATTGAGGGAAAAATTGCAGATATAGTTGTTTGGGATGCCGATCCATTAGAGCCTTCTTCCTTTCCAAAGTTTGTTTTTATAGAAGGAAAATCTCAGGATTTGAACTCGAGGTCTACCAGACTTACAGAGAGATATACTAACAAGGATGATAAACCCTCATCTTACAAGCACTAGATTTACGCTTTGTTAGCTAACTCTAAAATTTGATTATAGGATTTTTCGAATAAATTAAGCATATCTATATTTTTGCCAACCATGGTGTTAGCACTGGACAGATATGCCTGAAACTTATTTGAAAGATAGTAATCTGAATCTATTGAGTAGGAATCAACCATCCTGTCTGTGTAAATAAATGAAGCATCTTTTTTATCTTTGCTTATAACGGTAATGAAGGGATCAACATTATTTACAAAATCTAAATACAAATCATCCAGCGTTCTATTGTTTGCTTGGTTTCTATCTAAGTAATGAGTAAAGTTTCTTAATAATAAATTCTTAAGAGTGCTGGATTTAATGAGCTCCAATGATCCTGTAGATATTAACTGGGTAAATATCCCATCTTGAGGAAAAAAAGAAACGCTCATTTTTTCTGAAATGAACAAATAATTTATAGCTATTTTTTGATCTGTTAGATCTTTTTTCTTGTCCTGAATATCTTTAAGGAAAAGGCTTATATTTCCTTGAACTTCAACTAAGTCTTTTTTTAGATTTAGTATCTGTTGAAGATCTTCCTTGGCTGTAATTACCAATTCTTCAATTAAAATATCTTTTTCTAGTTTTTTATTTTGGAGTTCCCTTACATCATCAATGTAAAATGATAATAAGACTCCAGATATAATTACTAAGAACTCAACAATTAGTCTTAGATTATTTTTTAGCATTTAATGATTCTAAAGAATTTAGATTTTTTGATCTAGTGCCTTTTATGCGAGTAAGTTCTTTACAAGCTTGCTAACGATTGACATATCAGCTTTGCCTTCAAATTGAGGTTTTAGATGGCCCATTAGTTTACCCATATCTTTCATGCCTTCGGCCGAGACTGCTGTAATTGCTTCTTGGATGAGCGCATGGATCTCTTCTTCTGATAATTGCTCTGGTAAATACTTTAGGATGACATCTAGTTGGTTTTGTTCAGTGGCAACAAGGTCATCGCGACCCCCATTTTTAAATTGCTCTATGGAATCTCTGCGCTGCTTAACATTTTTATTTATAAGGTTGGCAATCTTTGAATCATCCGCTTCAACTCTCTCATCTATTTCAAATTTTTTGATATCTGAGATAAGCATTCTTATTGTATCGCGCGCAATTACGTCTTTGCTGAGCATAGCTGCTTTAAGGTCTTGATTGAGGGCGTCTAAAAGAGACAAATTAGCGATAGGATCTTTGCCTTGGAAAACTAAACTTTCTATTAGTTTTATGAGCTCGCTTAATAGCAGCTGCCATTTTTCTTTTTCTTACAGCTGTAGGTTTTTCATAGAATTCTCTTGCTCTAATTTCAGGAACAATGGCTGCTTTTTCACAAGCACGTTTGAATTTACGTAATCCTACGTCGAAGTATTCAGTTTCTTTTATTATTATAGAAGGCATAATTGCTGGGTAGTTTATTCTTTTTATGACTCGAATGCAAAAACTTTTTTTATGATTACTCTTGGAATAGAAACATCTTGCGATGAAACAGCTGTAGCCATATTTGACTCAGATAAAGGTCTTATTGGAGAGTCTGTTTTTTCTCAAATAGATCTTCATAGTGAATATGGTGGGGTCATCCCAGAGTTAGCCTCTCGAGATCATTGTAAAAAAATTATTCAAATATATAAGCGTGCGCTTGGTGCCATTAACCCTAGTGAAATAGACTATGTTGCTTACACAGCTGGTCCCGGGCTTTTGGGCGCTCTCTTAATTGGAGAAAATTTTGCACAGGGTTTAGCGCTGTCACTCAATAAACCTCTTATTCCTGTAAATCATCTTGAAGCACACTTAATGGCACCTTTTTTAGATGAAGAAAAAGTTGAATTTCCATTTTTAACGCTGTTAGTTTCTGGTGGCCATTCTTTAATTATTGATGTGCAAGGGTTAAATCAATATGAAATCTTAGGTCAATCACGAGATGATGCTGTTGGAGAAGCATTTGATAAGGTCGCCAAGCTGATTGGCCTGGGTTATCCAGGCGGACCAGAAATTGAAAGAGTCGCACAAGGTGGAGATCCAATGGCGTTTAACTTTCCTCAGCCTATGTTAAATAGCTCAGATTATGATTTTAGTTTCAGCGGATTAAAAACAGCAGTTTTGTATGCGGTGCAAGATATTGGGGAAATAAATTCTCAGACTCAAGCAGACATTGCTGCTTCATTCCAGCATGCTGCTACAGAAGTATTAATAAAAAAAATTACTAAAGCATTAGAAAATACTGGCAGAGAATCTATAGTGTTGGCTGGGGGAGTTGCAGCCAACAAAGTTCTTAGAAATAAAATCTCTCTTTTAAAATCTAAATTAAATGTTGCTGTTTTATATCCTCCTCTTGCTCACTGCACAGATAATGCTGCCATGATTGCATATTTGGGGAGCATGAAAGTCAATGAGGCAACCTTTAGTCTAGCCTCTCATGCGAAACCAAGATGGCCTCTGGGAAGTTAATATTATGAAAGACACTATTTATATTCATAACCTTAAGGTTCAAACAATCATTGGTATTTTTGGCTGGGAGAGAAAAGTTCGCCAAGAAGTCAGCATTGATTTAGAGCTTTCCTTCGATTGCGCAAAGGCAGCCCAAACTGATTCAATAGAAAGTACTCTGGATTACAAAGCAATCACTAAAGGGGTCATTGCATTTGTAGAGTCATCGAGCTTTCAGCTTCAAGAGTCATTGGCAGAGGGAATTGCTGCATTGGTTAAAGAAAACTATGGAGTTGAATCTTTAAAGCTTCGAGTCTCAAAGCCAGGCGCTTTAAGGCATGCTGATGATGTGGGAGTCATTATCCATCGGTGATGAGATACTTTTTATCTTTAGGCAGTAACATTAATGCACAAAAGAATATTGAGTTTGCTGTTTCTGAGCTATCCGAGATATTTTCTGACTTAAATAGTTCTTCCATTCATAAAACTAAAGCTGAGGGTTTTGAAGGTGAAGACTTTTTAAATTCTGTAATATCAGGCACATGTCAATTTTCTTTTGATGCTTTAAATAAGAAGTTAAAAGAAATTGAAAATGCGGCAGGTAGAGATCGCAATGCGCCTAAGTTTAGTGCAAGAACACTGGATATCGATATTGTGCTGCAGCTGGACGAAGATGATGAAATAATCTATGAGAGCGAAGAAATAACACAATATAAATTCGTCTCAGAGCCCCTAAAAGAAATACTTTAATAGAAGTTATTTATAGTTTTTCTCTACCAGTGACCAAGCGGCTTCAGCCAAAGGTCTTACTTGATCGGCTCGATCTTCAGCATGCTTACTGGCTGCGGTCCCATCTCTAACTCTACCGATTATTCCTTGTAAGATTCCTGCAAGTTTAAAGATATTGAATACATAATAGAATTCCCAATTATTTGAAAGATCTTTACCGGTAGTTTCTGAGTACATATCTCGATACTCATTTTCTGTTGGAATGCCGTGCTCTTTACAGAACTTTTCATCAGCAAGTTGAGGAATATTTCTCCAACTAATGCAGTGATAATTAAAATCTGCAACTGGATGACCTAGGGTTGATAATTCCCAATCTAAAACACCCATCACTTTGTTATCGGCGCCAAAGACCATATTATCTAGACGGTAATCTCCATGAACAATGCATGTTTCATCTTCATCTGGGATATTGCCAGGAAGCCAGTCAATTAATTTATTCATAGCATCAATCTCTTCAGTTTGAGAGGCCAGATATTGCTTGGTCCAGCGAGAGACTTGTCTCGCTATATAATTTCCAGGTTTACCGTAAGTAGTTAAACCCACAGATTCATAGTCAACCTTATGCAGCTCTGCAATCACTTTGTTTTTACTCAGGTATATTGCCTTCCGTTCTTCAGGAGATTTGTCTTTTAATAATAGATCCCAGTATATATTTCCATCAAGAAAATCCATTACAAAAAACTCCGTACCTATTAAGTCTTTGTCCTCGCATAAACCATAGGTATTAGGAACAGGCACCTCAGTATCCTTGAGAGCAGTCATAACCCTATATTCACGATCAACTGCATGTGCAGATGGCAGCAATATACCCGGAGGTTTTCTTCGCAGTACAAACTCTTTCTTTTCTGTTGAAATTTTATATGTAGGATTTGATTGACCACCCTTGAATTGAGCGACTTGAATAATCTTGCCGGTTTCAGGAATATGATCTCCAAACCATTCTTGGAGTCGGGCTTCATCAAATTTAAGATTTTCAGCAACGTCTTTGGTGCCTGAAAATATTAAGTCATTGTTATTCATATCCATTAGAGTGATTTACCACCATCTATATTTAAAGTTTGACCTGTAATGTATGGAGATTCTGCAAGAAATATTGCAGCTTTAGCAATATCAATCTCGGTACCCATTTTTTTTAGCGGCACAGCACTTAAAATATTATTTTTTTCAGCGTCAGTCCATGTTTTATTTGGCGGCTCAAGAATTGCTCCAGGAGCAATGGCATTCACCCTGATTTCCGGAGCTAAATCCTTTGCGAGTGATTTAGTTAAGGTATCTAGGCCTGATTTTGCTGCTAAATATATTGAATGATTCTTGATCGGTCTTTTGATATTAATATCAGTAACATTGATGACAAATCCAGATTGTCTCTTTAATTCCTCATGAAGCTCTTGAACCAAAAACAATGGAGCTTTTAGATTGCTGCCCATCAGAGCATCCCAATCCTTTTCAGAAAATTCTCCCATCGGCGTTGGATAGAATGTAGAAGCATTATTGATCAAGCCATCAATTCGACCAAAGGCTGACATCGCTTGGCTTGCAAGATTTTTAACATCATTCATATGGTCTAGGTTCGCCTGAATAGAGATCGCGCTATTAGGTCTTATTGCATTCAGCTCGTTGCAAAGGCTAATAGCATCCTCGCTAGAGCTATTAAAATGAACGATGATATTAAAATCAATAGCAAAAAACTCTTTTGCAATCTGTTTGCCAATTCTTTTGGCGGCACCCGTAACTAAGATAACTTTATTCATAATATTGATTTTAATGCTTCATGATAAAGGAATTGTTTTTTCTCTGATACTGCATTTCCATCAAATTCTGATAACTGTGAAAAATTGATGCTCATTACCGCATTACTTATTTTATCTATGTCTTTGCGATGTGGCTGCAAAATTTTAAGTTCTAATAATCCCGTAAGCTCTTCATGGTTTCTAGGAAAGTTAATGCTTTCAATCAATACAATCTTTTCTTGAGCCTCAGAACAATTGATTAAGCTTAAAATTAACTTAAATAATTCAATTCCCTTTTGAAATGACTTAGGAATCGGTAGATCTGAGCAGAGATTAAAATGATTTACTCTTTGCATCTCTATCCACTTATGCTCAGGAGTAATCCCATCAATACTTATTTTTTCAAGACCTGCAAACCATGGATTTAGAAGCCCATACTCAACCAAAGATTCAAAAAAATTTTCTGTATAGGGAGAGGATAATGCTTTAAAAGTTTCCATCCATACCCGATCGGCAGACAGAGAGGATAGTTCGTCAGAAATAGCGATTTCTCTGAGTAGGGCACTTGTTTCTTCGGCTACCTTAAAGTCTTTTAGATGCGCGTAAGTTTTAAATCTTGCTAGCCTAAGCGCCCTTAATGGATCCTCAGCAAAAGCATTAGATGTATGACGAAAAATCTTCTTTTGAATATCCTCTTTTCCACCAAAAGGATCAGTAATATTTCCATCGGAATCTTTAGACATAGCATTGATTGTAAGATCTCGCCTTTTAAGGTCTTCTTCTAGAGTGACACTCCTATCAAAGTAAAAGGTAAAATTCTTATAACCTTTTCCAGATTTTTTTTCAGTTCTTGCTAACGCATATTCTTCTTTAGTTTCTTGATGCAGGAATACAGGGAAATCTTTTCCAATTGGTTTATAACCACTCTGCTCCATTTCGGCTGGACTTGAATTAATTACCACCCAATCTCTATCAACAGGATTCACACCCATCAACTCATCTCTAACGCACCCTCCAACTTCAAATACTTTCATATTAATACTTTACTGAAAATTTCTTTAAATCTTCTAGCCTTATAGCTGTAAGTTTTCCTTTCCATGCACAACCGGTATCTAATCCAACAAAATGTTTATTTTTAGTTTTACCATTTAAGGCAGCCCAATGGCCAAAAAGAAAATAGTAATTTCTCTCTCTATATTTATCCGAATTATATTTAAACCAGGGCTTGAACCCATCAATATTTTTAGAACCAGTACTTTTTAGGTCCAGAGTTGCTGATTCATTAACAAACCGCATTCGAGTTAAGTAATTAACAATAATTCGATAGCGATCTGTTCCCTCAAGCTTATCATTCCATGTTCTAGGACGATCTCCCCACATTGTTGAAAGAAACTTCTTGGGATTACCTTTTAAAGCATTTGATACTTCTTTGGCTAACTTTTGAGCTTTGCTAGGTGACCAAATTTCTGGAATCCCGGCATGGGTTATAAAAAATGTATTGCCAGAGATCAGATCCTTTTCTTTAATAAATAAAGGCCTGCTAATTAGCCATTTATATATTTTTTGACTGTTTCTTGCTTCTACTATTGTTTTTAACTTTCCCTTGCCTTTATTTACAGATAATAAATATAAAAGGTAGAGATCATGATTTCCTAAAACAGTTTGAATATTTGGATTTGCCATGCAGAAGTTAATCATCGCAAGTGATTCAGTTCCTCTGTTTACGAGGTCGCCAGTTAGAATAATTTTATCTTCACTGGGATTAAAGTTCATTTTATCAAGAAGCCTTAGAAATTGAGCAAAACAGCCATGAACGTCACCGACAACAAAAGTACTCATATTACAAAAGAGAAGACTTAAACATGACAACAAACTCATCCAGCGATAGTTCCTCAGCTCGCGCTAATGGGTTGATATTTAATTTCACCAAATCAATGGATGTTTTCTTAAGATTGTTTTTGATGTTCTTTCTCTTGTTAGCAAATGCCATATCAACCAAAGCTGAGAAGTCTGGATACTGAGTTAAGCTAATTTGTGGATCTTTGCGAGGGATTAATCGCATAAGCGTTGACTGAACTTTTGGCTTAATGTCGAAAGCTTCTGGCGGAACATTGAACAATGCCGTGGATTGAAAAAAAGCCCCTATTTTTAATGCCAGCCTCCCCCAATCCTTGCTTCCAGGCGAAGAACACACCCTATGCGCAACTTCTTTTTGAACTAAGAAGTGCATATCAACGATATTGGGTGAGTAAAGGATCAATTTTAGAATGATTTGAGTAGAAATATTGTAGGGAAGATTTCCTACAACTCTGTGTGCAGATTCAGAAAGAAAATCTAACGATTCATGAAGAATGTCTCCATGGATAAATTGATGATTGTCATGATAGAAATTTGCTTGCAGAGTATTGATATTTTCTTCATCAAGATCCATGGCAAGAATTTTAATGTCTTCGCCCATCAACGATTTTGTCAATGCGCCTGTTCCAGGACCAATTTCAAAAAAAATATTATTTTTTTGAGGATTGATGGCTCTTTCAATTTCAAAGAGAATCACAGGATCTATCAGATAGTTTTGACCAAGTTTGCGTCGATGAGCTCTTTCGTTCATTTGAGCTGGATAGCAGCCTGAATAATTGCTTCTTGCAAAGAGCCCAGCATTGGTTTTTTTCGGCCAGCAAATTCCAGCGCAGTGCCATGATCTACAGAGGTCCTAATAATAGGGATTCCTAGGGTAGTATTAATCGCCTCACCAAAGCTGAGAGCCTTTAAAACTGGTAAAGCTTGATCATGAAACATAGCTATATAAGCATCTGTATCTTGAAGGAGATCTTTATTAAACGCGGTATCAGCAGAGAGAGGGCCAACAATATTCATTCCTAATTTTTTACAGGCAACAATTGCTGGAGTAATAATTTTTAATTCTTCGGTTCCTATTTTTCCACTTTCGCCTGCATGAGGATTTAATCCAAGCACTCTAATTTTAGGCTTTTTAATTTTAAATTTTTTCTTTAGCCCATTATTAACAATTGTGATGATGTTGATTAATTTAGCCTTCTTAATATTTTTTGGCACTTCTGACAATGGGATATGTGTGGTTGAAAGCGCAACTTTAATCTTCTTAGATGCTAAGAGCATCACTGCGTCTTTTGACCCAGTTCTTTTTTGAATCCATTCAGTGTGCCCTTGAAATGTTTTAAAGCCACCCTCTACTATGTTACTTTTTTGAATCGGACCCGTAACAACTGCAATCTTTGAGTTTTCAATTGCTGCCTCTATTGCAAAATTTAAATTAGAGATTACATAACTAGCATTCTGTGGATTAAGTGAACCAGGAGTAATGTCTTTGCATTTAGATATGCAATGAAACTGGATGCAGCCAATTTTATTTTTTTTAGCTTTCTTTAGGTCCTGAAGATCATGAAATTCTATTTTAAGCTTAAGTAAGTCAGCTCTTGCTTTAAGCAATGCTCCATCAGAGATAACTACAATAGGAATATTGATTGAGCTCCAAAATTTTAACTTTGCAATCCGAAGAATTAAATCTACACCTATTCCAGCCGGCTCTCCGTGAGAATAGAGTATCTGCTTCAATCTAATTCTTTAAACTCAACAAATGCTTCTGCTCGCATTGTCCTTAAGCTATTTTCAAGCTCCTCATCATATTTACGTGCAAAAATTATGCCGTAGGCCCTATCTTTGATTACTTCTTCGGTTAGATCTTCTGTCCTTTGGCCTAATACTTGCAGAAAATGAAAGCCAAATTCAGATTCAAACACAGGAGAGATCTCTTGAAGGGGCGAAGTTGTCATCATTTTTTCAAACGCAGGCGCTGTTTTACCTAAGCTGAGCCATTCCAAATCTCCACCTCTACTTGCTGATCCCGGGTCTTCTGAAAATTCTTTGGCTAGTAATGCAAAATCTTCACCAGCCATCGCCCTGTCTCTCACTGCCTCTAACTCGGATTTAGTAAACGTCTCATCTCTTAATTTCGTTGGCATCATTAATATGTGGCGTGCATTCCACTGCTCTTCAAAGCGGACAAGACTGCCCCTTTTATCTTCTAATTTAAGCACAAAAAAACCTGATCCACTTTCAAGGGGAGGGCTAACATATCCTTTTTTCTTTCCTTTTAGAGCATCGGCAAAAAGACTGGGTAAATCAGCAAGATTTCTCCACCCCATCTCTCCACCAGATGCTGCATTAGCACTGGTCGAACGCTCTTTAGCCAATACTTGAAAGTCTTCTCCTGACTCTATGTCAGACAACACTTTCTCTGCTTGAATTTTATCTTCAACAAGAATTTGTCTTACAAATAATTCTGGAGAAAGTTCTTTTACTGAACCTTCTGTGGCTAAGAAGCCATCTAACTCCTGCTCTGTAATATCTACCTGCCTACCCACTTTCCCTCTTTGGACTCTTTGGATAATCATTTCTTTTCGAACTTGATCGCGCAACTCTTCGTAAGAAGCACCTTCTGATTCTAGTGACTCGATAAAAGCTTCCAAAGTCATTTCATTATTTTTAGCTATCTCTTCAAATGCTTGATTTAATTCGCCATCCCCAACCCGAACGCCACCTCTTATTGCCATTTGCAATTGAAGCTCTTCAATAATCAATCTTTCACGCACCTGTTCTAACATTGACTCAGCAGGGGGTAAAGCTGCTCCTTGTTCTGCAAATCTTTGTTCTATGCTTTTGAGCATTGAATTTATCTGTGATTCCAGCACGACTCCATCACCCACAATAATTGCTACTCGATCAAGAATCTCTACCTTTGCATTCAACGGAAAGGTTACTATTATCGCTAAGGCTAGGTGTATATATTTTTTCATAGTGAGTATTGTACTGAATTAAAAGTTTGCAAAGGCATTGGAAAAGAATTTATTTAATTGGGTCTTAGATCCCGTAATTCCCTTGAGCTCAAATTCAAAGTTAATTCTACTTTTGTTTTCTACAGAAATCATATTTTCCCAGGCCGCATTATTTGCATATGGGGCGGCGCCATTTGTGAAGTCATATTTTGATAGTCTCTTATCTGATGCAAATAATTTAAATGCAAAACAGCAATTTTCAAATCCTATGCCTATATAGCTGGCAAGATTTTTTTGGGTGGCAAGGTCTTTGCTAATTCCAGCAAGAATTTTATAACCACCAACCAGAGTTTGATCAAGTGTCACTTCCCCATAGTCCAATTTATTACTAGGACCTAATAGCGGAACTTGGCGCCTAAATTTTCTTGAGAAAGATAGCTGAGTTTCCTGCAGATTGAGTGTGAAAGAAGTATTGGCAAAATTTAATTCATTTCTTTTATCAGAATAATTTGCCTCCATAAAAGCATTTAAATTAGGGCTATCCCATTGAGCTTTTATCCCACTTTGTCTATCTGCATTAAGGTTAATGCCCAATATTTGATTGAAAACTTTACTGGCTTCCTTTTCATGCTTCTTTGAGAGTTGCATAAGTATTGTTTGCTTATCCTGGAAGCGGGTCTGCCATTTTATCTTAGCTAAAAAGTATTCCTGATCAGCTATTCGATCCCTCCCAAAGAACAATGCTTGTTTAGGCGAGTGGAGATAATTACTATTTTTAATATGAAGATCAAATATTGGATCCAATGTCTGATCCTCATAAGAAGTCTTCTCATATGATAATGATGGGGTTATGAGAGACAGCCCAGAGGGTAGGATCCTTCTCAAGGTGGTTGATGCTTCTATGCCAAAAGAAGGAATACTTTTTGAGTTTTGAGAGCTTGAAGCGTTTGCAAGATTATATTTTTTTGATACTAAGGTTCCATGCATTCCAAAATTCACTACTCCAATATTTGATTTAGAAGATAGCTCGATTTCTGCAATTGATCTTGATCCCTCCTTAAAGTTGCTGGAGGGAATAAGTAAATTATTAATTGGGTGCTCCAAATTAAAATCTGAGTACTGAATTTTTCCAATAAATGTAAGCGGTCCCCCAGAGGCTAAATAAGATAGGTTTAACTCAGGTTTTTTTATAAAACCATTTGTCATAAATGGATTGAGCGATTGGTAGCCTTGCCTAGCAATGCTAATGTAGAAATTTTTTATATGTCCACTCACCTCAATCGATTGAGGCAAGTAGTGATCTCTTTGAGTGGCAATATTGGTAAGATTTGATGGTAAGTCCAACAACACCATGGGATCTGAAGATTTTGCCCAATTAATTTTGCCAACAAAATTTTTAAACTTTCTTAAATCATTCCATTTAAAGGCCCACCTTGAATCATCTAAGGCATAATTTTTCTTAGCTTCTTTGTCGCTTGAAAAAAACATGAGATCAAGATAATTGTCTGCACTGACACTCGTCAGATATCTATAATTTGTTTCTAAACCCAAACCTCTTTTTTTTAAAGCCCTTGGTGCAATGGTAATATCGCTTCGTTCAGAAAGTACTAAAAAATATGGCAGATAAACATCTAGACCATCACTCGTTATTCCAATATCTGGCTCAAGAAAACCACTTAATCTTTCCGTGGAAACAGTAAAAGGAAGATAGGGTAGTTTCAGCAGAGTGTTGTCTTTTACTTTTAAGCTTAAATTTTTAATGTATCCTCGCTTGGATTTTTCATTAATAGCGATAGTTTTAGCAGAGATCTGCCAGCCATCCGAGGTATCCAGACAAGATGTTAAATTAGCATCTTTAAATGTAAGGCTTGATCCAAGCTCTCCACTCAAAGACTTATAGTTCACGAGTAAATTTCTTTCGGCTAAGTAGGTATTACCCTCAATAAAACTAAAGCCTTTAGATGTCTCGTTTAATGAGCCGCTTTGAAACTTGAAATATGAATCTAAATAGTAAATATTGCCTTGTGTGATTTCATCAATGCGCTTGCCGTTAGAGTCGTAGTTAGCACTTAGAGCTTTTATGCTTCCATTCGTTATTGGAATCTCAACCTGATCACGTAAAAATATTCTGCCATTCGACTGAACATCCATTTTTGAGGCGCTGATCTTAGTAGGTAATAAGTTTTTAGCTATTTTAGGATAGAGTGGATTTGAGCAACCTAAAAATCTATTTTTAGCATTATTTATTTCTAGAACATCATTGTTTTGAGAATGCGCATGACCAACAAGCATTGATGCAAGCCCTATGACGCAATAATGGACGATCTTCTTCATGAGTCTAAATTGTACTATTTTGAACTTAGAAAAGAGGAAACGTAAAAAGTTTCAGCTTACTGTGATGCCAGATCTCTTATCTCGCGCAAACTCTCTTTGCCAAAAAACATCTCGTCCTCAACAAAGAATGTTGGAATGCCAAAAGCCCCTTTTTCCACTGCATTATTTGTATTTGCAATCAATTCAGCCTTAGTTTCATCTTTTGCAATTTCCTCTATAACTAAATCTGCATGACAATCATGTTCAGTTAACAATTGATGCAGGGATTCAGGACTATCTAATTTAAGAGAACTCTCCCACATTCCACATAAAACAATTTCCACATAATCATCAAAAAAATTATTTTTTTGTGCAACGATTGCTCCTCTTATAAGAGAGATTGTATTTACCGGAAAATGCTCATTCATTTTAAAATTATCAATCTGATACTCTCGCATAAATCTATTGAAGGCAGTATCAAATTCATACTTCATCTTATTTGGAATCTCACCAAATGCGATCATGGGAGGCTGGTTATTTGATAGCTTCATCAGCCCACCCAAAAGACAGGGGACATAATTAAATTTAATATCATGTTTTTTCTCTAACTGAATAATTGCTTTGTGGCATAGGTATGCATTTGGACTTGCAAAATCAAAAATAAAATCTACATTCATGGTTGTCTCTTGCCCTAGGGCATATAATTGTTATTTAAATTTGCATGAATCATTTCAAAAATGCAACAACAAGTTATTATTGATGTTTAGATAAGTAAGAGCACAAGATTAAGCAAAAGTTTTAGATATAGACATCCTTGTATTTAAGAAACTAAGCATGGCTTGAGCTAAAAAAACAGAAAAATTTAAGGAGAAAAGTATGAGTTTACAAGGCAAGGTCCTATTTATTACTGGTGGCAGCAGAGGCATTGGCCTAGAAATAGGAAAACGAGCTGCGCAAGATGGTGCTAAAGTAGTTTTGGCTGCTAAAACTGCAGAACCTCATCCAAAACTTGCTGGCACAATTTACTCAGCAGCAGAAGAGATCATTGCGGCTGGGGGCGAAGCTCTTCCAATTATTTTAGATGTCAGAGATGAATCTAATGTTAGGGCTGCTGTTGATGAAACGGTTGCTACTTTTGGCGGCATTGATATTTGTGTAAATAATGCTTCTGCAATTTCTTTAACCAATACTCCTGACACGGATATGAAGCGTTATGATCTGATGCATCAAATCAATGGTCGAGGCACTTACCTCGTTAGTAAATATTGTATTCCGCATTTAAGAAAATCTAGCAATGCACATATTATGAACCTAGCGCCTCCACTTGATATGAAGCCAAAATGGTTTGGCCCTCATTTAGCCTACACCATGGCTAAATACACCATGAGCATGTGTGTTTTGGGTATGGCTGAGGAATTAAAACAAGACAAAATTGCCGTCAATGGCTTATGGCCAAGAACTGCGATAGCTACTGCAGCCGTTAAAAATATTTTAGGCGGAGAAGAGTTGATGAGTATCTCTAGAACCCCAGAAATCATGGCAGATGCAGCATATGAAATTTTTAATAAAAATTCTGAAACATACACTGGAAACTTTTGTATCGATGATTTGGTTTTATATGAAGAAGGCGTTCGAGACTTTACTAAGTATGCTGATGTTCCCTTCGCTCAATTAGCGCTAGATTTTTTCCTTCCAGATGACACACCACTTCCACTGGAGATTGAAAATAGCTGAAATTTCACAACATCAATTACTGGAATCTGCAAAAGATTTTGATTCAGGCGTTAAAGATATTCAGCCCCTTAAAATAGAGGCTAGTGGTAGAAGATATTATCGAGCTCTTGCTGCCACAAATTCATATGTGATGTGCCATGACGACTCTCCCATTAATGGACAATCAGTTTTTGTTGATAGAGCGAATAAACTTGCTCACTCTAATGTTAGAGTTCCTCAAATCCTAAGCTATGAACCTGAACATTTTTTAACGATTCAAGAGGACGTTGGAGATAATTCTCTAATTCTTAAAGAGAATTTTTATCAGGATTCTTCTCTTGTGTTTAAAGCCTTGTCACTCTTGAATGATATGCATAAAGCAGAGTTGAATGGCATAGATTCAACTTTTTCCATTGGCCTAGAATCGCACACCAAGAAATTCTCAAAGATTCTATGTAAAGAATTTTTACAGATAGAGATATTTGATGAATTTACAGATTTTCTTGAAGAGATGAGACCAGAATTACTGAATCAGCAATGGGGAAATTGTCATTTTGATTTTGAACGCCGAAATATTCATGAAATAACCAATGGAGAATTAGTTTTATTGGATTTTCAAGATTTATGTTTCGGGCCGATCGGGATAGATTTGGCTGGCATTCTTTTAGATCATTACATTGACTGTGATCTTGAGATTTTAAGAAGCCATTGCAGCACTTTTTCAGAGATCTCTTGCTATGATATTTCTGCAGATGATGTTTATCATGCTACTTGCTGGGGAGGGCTGCAAAGAAATCTTAGGATTATGGGCACACTTGCAAATCTATACTTAAGGTTTAATCGCCCATTTAGGCTGAAAGATCTCCCACAAATATTAGCGAACACCATTACCTTATCCTTAGCATTGAATCAAAAACCATTGGCTGTTTTTCTTCAGGACAAGGTAGCACCTGAGCTTCATAAGAAATTGGAGTCTTTATGAAAGCAATGATTTTAGCTGCAGGTTTGGGCAAGCGCCTCCGTCCATTAACCAAAGATACTCCCAAGCCACTTTTATCTGTTGGACGATACACTCTGATTGAGCGTGCGATAAATAAACTCATTGAGCACGGAGTAGATGAGTTCATTATTAATGTCTCCTATTTATCAGACCAGATAAAAAATAAGCTGGAGTATTTTCATCAGAACACAAACATACAATTTTTAGACGAACCTTTTCCATACGGTACGGGAGGAGCTTTAGTTAATGCAATAAGTGTTTTGGGCGACGAGCCTTTTATTTTATGTAATGCTGATATTATTTCGGAAAGTGACTTAACGAGACTTCCCGAGTTCACTTCGTCTGCTCACCTAATAGGAATTAAAAATCCAGATCATAATCTGCAAGGAGATTTCTCTTTGGCACAAGAAACAGTGGTGATTAAAAATGAAATGAATGAATGCACTTGGTCTGGCCTATCACTTATCAATCCATCGATATTAAAAGTACATGAAGGCAATGCCTATCCTTTTGATCTATGGAACACTATCTTGATGCCCCTGATTAATGAATCACAGGTTACAGCACATGTTGACGATTCCTTTTGGATAGATGTGGGTACGATCGATAGACTGAAACTTGCAAGGGAAAGATTAAAAGATGAAAATTAGCCATCATGAACTCTAAAGCAATTATTGCCCCCTCTATACTTTCTGCAAACTTTGCTAGATTGGGGGAAGAAATTAATTCTGCAATGACAGCTGGAGCAGATTGGATCCATTTTGATGTCATGGACAATCATTATGTTCCTAACTTAACTATTGGCCCAATGGTCTGCAAGTCTCTAAGAGACGATGGAATTAAAGACTTTATTGACGTGCATTTAATGATTCAGCCCGTTAATGATCTAGCCAAAAGTTTTGCTGAAGCTGGAGCTGATTTAATTAGTTTTCACCCAGAGGCAGTTGAAAATATCAATGAAACCATAGAATTGATTAAGAGCCATGGATGTAAGGTTGGCATTGCAATCAATCCAGACACTTCTTTGTCCGTTCTTGAAGACATCATTCAAGGCATAGATTTAATTTTATTAATGAGTGTGTATCCTGGGTTTGGCGGCCAAAAATTTATCGAAACCACGATTGAGAAGATTCAAGATGCAAAAAAACTTATTGAAACTCAAAGCCATAATATTTTTTTAGAAGTTGATGGCGGTATTAATCACGAAACTATTGGCAAGGTTGCGGCTGCGGGTGCAAATGTTTTTGTTGCTGGGTCGGCAATTTTTGGATCAGCAGATTATGCAGAAACTATTCAAGATTTTCGTCAAAAGATTTCTTAATCTATTCCTCATTTTAATCTTCAGTCAATCTGCTGTTGCTTTAGAGGTCTATTTTAAGAGTGCCTCAAAATCACTTGATGTTGAGATTGCAAATTCAGATGCCAAAAGGAGGCAAGGATTAATGCACAGAAAAGACTTAGCCAAAGATCACGGAATGCTGTTTCTCTGGCCACAAAGTAATACAAGATGTATGTGGATGAAAAATACTTCCCTACCCCTAAGTGTTGCCTATCTTTCTAACGACGGAGTCATTCAAGAAATATATAATATGGTTCCTTTTTCTGAGGATTCAGTTTGCTCTGCCAATAGCACTCGAATTGCCTTGGAGGTTAATGCAGGATGGTTTAAAGAAAATGGTATTGCTGCTGGAGATAAATTAGATTTTTAGTTTAGAGATTTCATGATTGATAAAACAATTTACGCAAACTACACAGACGCAGGCTACTCTATAATTCCGCTGGCCAGAGAGGTCGAGGCTAGGGGCGATACTCCAATCTCTTTGTACTTGAAGGTAGCAAATCAGAAAAATACATTCTTGCTAGAGTCTGTAGAGGGGGGAGAGAAGTGGGCACAATATTCCATTATTGGTTTTGACTGCATTGATTCAATTAAAATCTCAGGAAACACCGTTGAGCAAAGTATTGGCGGAAAAAAAGAAATTTTTGATTCTGATAATCCCTTAAATAGCATCCAGGAAATTATTGACCAACATTCTGTGCCAGAGATCTCAGGGCTTCCAAGATTCTATGGAGGCTATGTTGGTTTTTTTGCCTATGAAAGTGCTCAATACGCAGAGACTAAGATTGCCAACCTACCGGGTAAGAAGTCTAAATTTGCAGAGCATATGCCTGACATACTCCTGGTGAAGGCAGAAAAATTAATAGTATTTGATAATCTCAATCAGACAACGAAAATTATATTTAATGCTAACCCAATAAATCTAACCTACGAAGATGCACAAAATGAACTAGATGCAATGGAGCTGCTGATTAAAAAAGATATTCTTGTGCCTGAAGAAAAATTTTCTATCCCAACGAGCACCATGGAATTTAATTCCAATTTTTCTAAAGCAGAATATTTGGATGCTGTTCATCTTGCAAAGAATTACATCAAAGAAGGCGATGTTATGCAGGTTGTTTTAGCGCAAGATTTTTCTGCAAGCTTTACTGGAGATTCTTTTGATCTATACAGAGCGATTAGAAAGCTCAATCCATCGCCCTACATGTATTTTTTAAATTTTGAGGAATGTATTGTAGTCGGAGCCTCTCCTGAGATCTTGGTGAGATTGGAGGATAATGAAGTCACCCTGCGACCGCTTGCGGGCACGAGAAAGAGAGGGATGACACCAGAGGAAGATGAGTGCAATGCCAAAGAGTTGCTTGCTGATCCAAAAGAGATTGCGGAACATTTGATGTTGATTGATTTGGGTCGAAATGACGTGGGGCGAGTTTCAAAAATTGGTTCAGTGCAAGTAACCCAAAAAATGGCCATTGAGAAGTATTCTCATGTGATGCACATTGTCTCTAATGTCACAGGCAGCATTTCTAATGATTTAGATTGCATGGATGTTTTGAAGGCTACTTTGCCTGCTGGCACACTATCTGGAGCACCTAAAATTAGAGCTATGGAAATTATCAATGAGCTTGAGCCTAGTTCTAGAGGGATATACGGCGGCGCCATTGGATATATTTCTTGGGATGGAGGCATTGATACAGCCATTGCAATTAGAACGGCTGTTATTAAAGACCAAGTGATTCATGTGGGCGCGGGTGCTGGTATTGTTGCAGATTCAATTCCTGAAAATGAATGGCTGGAGTGCAAACAAAAAGCTAAAGTCTTTGTGGATGCAATTGAGATGATTTCATGATTTTGGTCATAGATAATTACGATTCTTTTACCTATAACCTCGTTCATTATGTTGGTGCATGCGGTGAAGAGGTCGTGGTCAAAAGAAACGATGAAATTACATTGGAAGGGATTCAAAAACTTAATCCTGACAAGATTATTATTTCTCCAGGACCCTGTACTCCAAATGAAGCAGGGATTTCAGTTGAGCTAGTTAAAAATACATCAGTGCCTTTATTGGGCGTATGTTTAGGCCACCAATCAATCGGCTCTGCATTTGGAGCCAAAATTATCAAAGCTCCTCAGATCTTTCATGGCAAAATTTCTCAAGTAGAACATTCTGGCGAAAGAATATTTAATGGGATCACCAATCCATATTCAGTGGTTAGATATCACAGCCTAATTATTGATCCTCAGACCCTTCCAGATGAGCTAAAGGTTACCTGTACTGTTCAAGATGATCCAAGCATTATTATGGGCATTGAGCATATTTCTAAGCCAATTTTTGGAGTTCAGTTTCATCCAGAATCAATTGAAACTGATCATGGCATGCAGCTAGTTAATAATTTTTTAACACTATGATTGAAGAAGTTATACAGCAACTTAATGCTAAAGAAGATATGGATTTTCTTGCTATGAAATCAACCCTAGAGGCCATTATGTCCGGGGAAGTAGATGATCTTTTAATTGAAGCATTTCTCATAGGTTTAAATGAGAAAGGTGTTAAAGAAATTGAGATAACTGCAGCTGCGAGTGTCATGAAAGAGAAATCTTTAACTTTTCAGATTGGTGATGGATCACACATCGATACCTGTGGCACTGGTGGCACCGGCATTCATACTTTCAACTGCTCTACTGCTTCTTCATTTGTTGCCGCAGCTGGCGGCGCGGCAGTGACGAAACATGGAAATAAAGCGGTATCCAGTAAATCAGGGAGCGCAGATTTTCTCATGGCTGCAGGAGCAGATATTGGGCATGATCGAAATAAACTTGAAAGTATTTTTAACAGGGTAGGGTTTATTTTTCTGTTCGCGCCTCTCCATCACGAATCAATGAAATATGTCATGCCTGCAAGACAAAGAATAGGCAAAAAAACAATTTTTAATTTACTGGGCCCGCACACTAATCCTTGCGGGGCAAAGCGACAAATTTTAGGTGTGTATCACAAAGATCTTTTAACAACGTTTGCTTCTGTTGCTAACAAACTATCAATGGAGCATGCCTTAATAGTCCACGGTTTTGATGGCCTGGACGAAATCAGCATTACAGATTCAACCTACATCGCAGAACTTAAAAACAAAGAAATTACACACTATGAAATTTCTCCAAAAGATTTTGGGTTATCCCTGGCAAATATTTCTGAGATATCAGCTCAATCTGCTGATGACAGTCTCTTATTGGTGAGAGAGGCATTTGCAGGAGAGCAATCTGCCGTTCAGGATATGATAGCGTTAAATGCTGGAGCTGCTTTGTATTTAGCTGGGATCGTCAGCTCGATTGCTGATGGTGTTGAGCTTTCATTTACACTCATGAATAACGGCATGGCTGCAGATAAACTAGCCGCTTATGTAAGGATTTCAAATAACTCATGAGTATTCTTGAAGAGATCGTCACAAACACAATACTGAAGCTTGCCGAAAAGAAACTGGCAACTCCGCTCGCAGAGATCAAGTCTGAGCTTGCAAGGTTGAACCTTCCCAAAGGAGCATTTAAGGCAAATCTCCTCAACAAAGATCAAGCGATTATTGCTGAGATAAAAAAAGCCTCACCAAGCGCAGGAATCATCTCAGAGGACTTTGATCCAATTCAAAAAGCAAAAGATTATGAAGCATTTGGGGCCGCAGCATTATCTATTTTGACAGAAGAAGATTTTTTCTTGGGCAGCATTGAGTATCTAAAAGAAGTTAAAGCCATCACATCACTTCCAATTCTTAGAAAGGATTTTATGGTCGATGAGTATCAAATATACGAAGCAAAATTAATGGGAGCAGATTGCATTTTATTGATTGCCAGCATTCTTTCTGATGCTCAAATAACTGCCTTTGTTGCTCTCGCTGAAGAGCTAGAGCTTGATTATCTTATTGAAGTTCATGATGAGGCTGAGCTAAGCAGGGTAGAGCATTTTAAGGATGCAATGATTGGTGTTAACAATAGAGACTTAAAAACCTTCACTGTTGATCTAGATAACTCTGTTCGACTAAAACATAAGTTTGAGCATAGTAATATTTTTATAGCAGAGTCTGGTATTAAAAATCAGGACGATATTGACTATCTTAAGTCACATCAAATTCATGCTTTTTTGATTGGCGAAAGCTTAATGAGGGATTCTTTTTAGATATAAGAACTTGAAGTAGTCATTACTTTCGCAGTAAAACCCATGATTTTTTTTGCGGGAGTTGGCAAAGATTCTGCTCCACTGGCTGATGCCTCTTTTGCATGCTCATCTTCATCGGCTCTCATTGTTTTTAAAATATCGATGGTCTCTTGATCATTTTTTGAGATTTGATCTAAATGTTTTTCTAGATGCTTAACAACCTGTTTCTCAGTTTCCTCAACAAAGCCCAAGCTTGTTTTTTCTCCCAAACTCCCAAAAATTGCCCCTATTGTGAATGAACCTGCATACCAGATAGGATTAAAGATAGAAGGTTTCCCATTGAGATCTTTTAAGCGTTTTTTACACCAAATCAAATGATCTGTTTCTTCTTCTCCGGCCTGAATTAAGTGTTCTTTGATTTCTGGATCTCTGCAGACCATTGCTTGGCCCCGATAAAGAGCTTGAGCTGCTACTTCTCCAGCTAGATTTACACGCATGAGCTGAGCAGATAGATTCTTCTCTTTCTTTGAGAGACTTTCAGTGCCTTTTTCACCAGGATAGGATCTTCCCGTACCACTTTTTTTATACGAGAGCGTTTTTAATGCGATGTCACATTCGTTAATAAAATTATCAATTAGACTCATTTAATTCCCTTATACCCAATGTCTGTTCTGCAAAAAGCACCGTTAAATGATACGGAGTGTACCAAAGTATATGCCGCAGTTTGAGCTTCTTTTAAATTCGTCCCAAGAGCAGTCGCACAAAATACTCTACCACCTGAAGTCATAACTTTATTATTTTCAAGAGTGGTGCCCGCATGAAATAATTTCATCGTGTCTGACTGTAACTCTTGAAGCTCAACCTCTTGGTTGGATAAATATTTTTCAGGGTAACCTTCGGAGGCTATGACTACTCCACATGAATGCCTCTTATCCCATTCAGACTCATAAAGTTCTAACTTATCGTCAATGGCAAACAAGCAAAGCTGGACGAGACTGGATTTTAATCTAAGCAGAATTGGCTGTGTTTCTGGATCGCCAAACCTGCAATTAAACTCAAGAACTTTTAGCTCCCCGTTATAAATCATGACTCCTGCATAAAGAAACCCTAGATAAGGCGAACCCTCATTGATCAAACCCTTCATGGTTGGTTCCATGACCTCATCAAGAATCTTTTGATGCATGCGTGCGTCAACAATTGGAGCGGGAGAGTAGGCTCCCATCCCACCAGTATTAAGGCCAACATCACCTTCGCCAACAGCTTTATGATCTTGACTTGTTGCAAGCGGGACAATTTTATCTTTGCTCACAACGGCAATAAAACTTGCCTCTTCTCCTTTTAGAAAATCCTCAATCACCACTCGATTGCCCGCTTCTCCAAATGCCTGATCTTGAAAGATATTTTTTAGAGCCTCGGAGGCTTCATCTTTATTGCCGCAAATAATGACGCCTTTGCCTGCAGCCAATCCGTCTGCTTTAACCACTGTTGGGTAATCAATAACTTCAAGATGTGCTTTTGCTGTTTCAAAGTCATCAAAGGAAGAGTAACCAGCGGTGGGTATTCCGTATTTTATAAAAAAATCTTTAGAGAAGGTTTTTGAACCCTCAAGTTGAGCAGCGGCCTGAGATGGCCCGAAAGTTTTAATTCCTTTGCTTTGCAAAAAATCTGATAAACCATCTACCAATGGTTTTTCTGGACCAATGATTACCAACCCAATTTTTTTTGTGACACAGAAATTTTCTATTGCAGCAAAATCATTGATGTCTATTTCAATATTTTGTACCTTTTCTTCTAAGGCAGTTCCTGCATTGCCGGGAGATACATATACATTTTCTACGTCGTTATCTTGTGCTGCTTTCCATGCCAACGCATGTTCTCTTCCGCCTGATCCAATTACAAGAACTTGCATAACGATAACTAATGTCGAAAGTGACGAGTAGCAGTAAATACCATTGCAATATCATTTTCATCAGCTGCGGCAATTACTTCTTCATCTCTAATTGAGCCACCTGGTTGGATAATTGCAGCTATGCCACTTTCAGCCGCTTTATCAATTCCATCTCTAAATGGAAAAAATGCATCCGAAGACATGACAGCTCCCTTAACTATTAAACCTTCATTTTTTGCCTTGAGGTTTGCAATATCAGCACTTATCACTCGGCTCATTTGCCCAGCACCTATGCCAATGGTTTGTTTGTTCTTAACGTATACAATCGCATTTGATTTAACAAATTTTGCAACTGTCCATGCAAACATTAAATCTTGAAGTTCAGCAGGCGAGGGCTGTCTCTTGGTTACACATTGAAGATCTTGCTCAGGCACTGAAAAAGTATCATCACTTTGAATTAATATTCCACCTGAGACCTTTTTAATCATCCCAGGGTAAGGATTGTCTTGCTTCAGATCAACACAAAGAACTCGCATATTTTTTTTCCCAGCAAATGCCGCAAGCGCACCTTCAGAAAAACCAGGAGCTAAAACTACCTCAACAAACTGCCGAGAATTAATTTCTTCAGCTGTCTGATCATCCACAGGCTGGTTAAATGCAATAATTCCTCCAAACGCTGAAGTAGGGTCTGTTTTAAATGCTAAATCATAAGCCTCAAATGCAGAGCTAGCTTCAGCTACTCCACAAGGATTAGCATGCTTAACAATCACACATGCTGGTCCTGAAAACTCTCTGACACACTCCCATGCTGCATCAGCATCCACAATATTATTATAGGAAAGCTCTTTGCCCTGAATAATATCAGCGTTGGCAATGTTGCGATGTTTCAATCCAGAAAAAGTTAGCATCTGCGCAGACTGATGAGGATTTTCCCCATACCTCAAAGTGCTAGATTTTTTAAAACATATAATTCTCAAATACAAGCAGATGTATCATTTAATATGAGAAGTTTTGCTAATTTTCAAAACTTGCGCAACAGTGAGCACGCTCAATTAGAAATCAGAGAATTAGCGCAAGAAATGCTTGAACTGGTTAAAAACATTGAAGGCTCTCCCTTTAAACACACTTTAGAAGCGTGGGGTGAAACTCAAGTTGAAAAGATAAATATTGTAGAATATTAATGCAATATTACGAACAAAATGCTAGTATTTAACCTCATTTTTTGTTATATACTGTAAAGG
>ERZ767114.272-NODE-272-length-31886-cov-3.993775_pt1 | contig 31886 bp, 27 predicted proteins | sample MGYA00374952_ERZ767114 | MGnify/ENA primary metagenome ERZ767114 (study PRJEB28939, sample SAMN06267156) | marine metagenome | isolation source: Columbia River Estuary | place: USA:Columbia River Estuary, USA | collected 2012-05-05 ...
TTATTGCTTGCTCCTCCATCTACTTTAAGATTGGTAAACTGTGTATTCGCATCCTTTTGCATGTTTTGGATTATTTCATAGGTTCTTATTGCAATACCTTCTAAAGCTGCCCTAGCAATATGTCCCTTCTCAGTTCCTCTTGTTATTCCTAATATAGATCCAGTAGCCTTGGGATTCCAGTAGGGAGCACCAAGACCAGATAAAGCAGGAATAAAAGTGACTCCTCCATTGTCTTTTACTGTGGATGCTAAAGACTCAATTTCAGTAGCATTGGAAATTATTCCAAGTTGATCTCTTAGCCATTGAACAAGAGATCCAGCTGTGAAAATACTTCCTTCAATAGCGTAAAAAGTTTTATTATTTAATTGATAGGCAATTGTGGATAGGAGCCTGTTTTTTGACTTTACTATTTTTTCGCCTGTATTCATCATGCAAAAACATCCTGTTCCATAGGTGTTTTTTACCATTCCTTTTTTGGTACACATTTGTCCAAACAAGGCAGCTTGTTGATCACCCGCAATCCCTGAAATTGGTATTTTTTCTCCGAAAAAAACAGCCTTAGTGTGAGCATACACCTCACTAGATTGTTTTACTTGAGGCAACATGCTTTTTGGAATCCTGAATAAAGCTAATAATTCTTCATCCCAGTCCATGGTATGTATGTTAAACAACATCGTTCTTGAAGCATTTGTAACATCAGTAATATGTTGCTCTCCTTTTGTGAAATTCCATATCAACCAAGTATCTATTGTCCCTAGAACTAATTCTCCAGCTTCTGCTCTTTGCCTTACCCCTTCTACATGATCTAAAATCCAAGTTACTTTTGTGGCTGAAAAATACGAATCTATAACTAGGCCAGTTTTTTCTCTAATGAACTCACTCTTACCCATTTCTTTGAGCTGATCACAAAAATCTGATGTTCTTTTGTCTTGCCAAACGATGGCGTTGTAAACTGGTTTTCCTGTTTTTCTATCCCAAACAACAATTGTTTCACGCTGATTGGTAATACCAATACCTGCAATGTTTTGGGAAGTTAATCCATCTTTTGTAATGGCCTCAGCTGCAATACCTACTTGAGTTGACCAAATTTCATTAGGATCGTGCTCTACCCAACCTGGTTTTGGAAAAAATTGTTGAAATTCTTTTTGAGCAACAGAAACTATGCTTCCTTTTTTATCAAAAATAATTGCTCGTGAACTAGTAGTTCCTTGATCTAAAGAGAGTATGTATTTTTTCATAATTTTTAAAGATAAATAAATAATTTTTGATGTTGGAAAGTGTTGATTATAGTATGTTAAACATACATCTTTGCTTTTATAATTTATTGATATTTCATTATCTTTGTAAGGTATCATAAATGATACATGTATTTACCATATTAATTTAAAAATATATGAAATATAATATTTCTAATATGATGTCTCTAGACATTTATTTAGATTCTGTTCAAGATATTGACTACAAAAATATCACCTCTGAAACATCTACAACAGATCAGAGTATTATGCCGCTAACGAGTTGGGATATTTTTAGTGAAGATTTTAGTACAACAATTGAGAATTCAAAAATTTTGAATGATATAGAACAAGTAAAATCTTTTGCTAAAAAATCTAAATGGAAAAATAAAATTGATGGTATTTTTGAAAATCAAGACTTCGAGGCATTAGTTATTACTGATATCAACCAAAAAATACTATGGGTAAACAATGGTTTTACTCAAATGACAGGCTACTCTAAAAAATTTGCGATAAACAAAACTCCAAATTTTTTACAAGGTGAAAATACTCAGAAAACAACTAAAAAGAGGATTAGAACTAAACTCGAACTTCTTAAACCTTTTACTGAGGTAATTACCAACTACAGAAAAGATAAGACTCCCTACAAATGTGAAGTGAAAATTATTCCTTTATACAAAGAAAAAGTAACTCATTTTTTAGCCATAGAGAGAAAAGTTGTTTAATTCCTCTGAATGAGAAATTACATTTATTTTTTCTTTGCACTTTTTGTTTTTGGTTGTTTATCAACCAAAGAGGTTTCAATAAATAAGGCAAATTCTCACTTCAAAGTTGTTACTACGCCAATCTTAGTAGAGAAAGATACCATCTACATAAATGAACTCCGTTTTTATAAGATAAAATCTGCTAGGGATGGAATGAAACTTATGTATCTAAACTTTGGTAAATGGAATAAAAAAACCAAAGGCATACATCAAAAAAATATGAATAGTTTTATATGGGAAAATGTGAAGCTACTAGATGAAAATAATAATTTGTTTACAGTAGTGGCCGACGGTGCTGAAACTAAAACAGATTTTTTTGCCTCCATTAAAATTTTTGATGATACTCAAAAAGATTGCCTTTTAGAAAATTATATTTACCAACAAAAATTGATAAAAGTTCTTACCACCAAAATGAGTAATCAAAAAATAAAAAAGGTAGATAATACAATTTTCAACTAAACTAATTTTACAAAACGCCTACTTTGGAGCATATACTCTTTTTGCTGTTTTCATAACATCTGATCGATCGAATGACATTGTTTTTGTTTCAAAATTTGAATACAATTCCATCTGGTCTGTGTAATGAGGGCTTTCTGGTCTTCGACTATTTCCAAAAGAAATTACAGATTCAAAATAGGTTTTATTAGGTGTAAACCTAACTAAACCAATGTAAGATTCTCCGTGAGTAATTTTAATTTTTCCATCCTTATAGGGTTGCCCTCTCATAGCAGTTACCACATCTGGAAGTCCGTAAATAGGAAGTTCTTTATTTCCTCTTACCAATTTTTGAAATTCACCAAGTTGTATTCGCTCTGCATTAAAATACGTTTTTAAATGATCTTTGGTGATTTTTAAAGCTTCATATAAAGCCTCCTTAGTGAAAATACGATCTTTTCCAAGTTGATAATAAAAAGGAGTTAGCTGATAATACAAAGAAGCATATGCACCAGCTCCATAAGATGTTGGATTGGTAATTCTATCCCAATTTTGAATGTCATTTAATAAGGTGCTTACCTCCGGATAATCGGCTACCTTCATATCAAACAATGGGTTTAAATCCATGTAGTTATATTGAAGTGGTGTTGGTAATTGATGATCGTATTTAATGCGTTTAAAACGTTTATAATCTATTCGCTCTTCTTCCTCTAACAACTGCAAAAGTCTAGTTGATCGGTTGTTGTCATAGGTTTCAAAATTAATTTCTTTGGCAAAATTTTCAGCAATTGGATTGTCTGCTTCACTAGATGATTTAAAAGGACTGTGATTGGCATTGTACACAAAACCAGATGCTGGCTTAACCACTTGCGGTAAATCTTTTATATCATAATAACTATCCCACAAGGTTTCTCGAGTGTTTCCAGGAACTACATCCAGCCAATCATAGCCTTCGGCTCTTATTGGAATTTTACCATTTGAAATGTAAAAAATAGTATCGTTTCTATCTGCATACCCAATATTATATCCTGGCAATGCCTTCATTTCTAAAACTTTATAAAATTCTGAAAAATTAGTAGCCTTATTCATTTTCCACCACTGCTCTATGGCTGTAATATTTGTGGTACTTGGAGTTCTTACAGAATAAACACCAGTTTTATTTTTTAATGTTGGACCGTAAATACTTTTATAGAATTTTTTCTTAATTGGTATATTTATTCCAAGAAATTTTAAAGTAAGTTTTGCTTTAAATTTTTCTAATTTATAGGGTTTACCGTCTACCAAATAAACATCTTTTTTCTTTGGATGCATCTGAAGCGCAAATACATCTGCTTTGTCTGGATAGTTTACGGTATGAGTCCATCCTAAATATTCGTTTGCACCAGTTAATATACAAGGTGTACCAGGAAATGCAGCTCCAATGATATTGGTACCCTCTTTACTTACCAAATGTGCCTCATACCATGAGGTTGGCCCCTCTAATGGTTGATGTGTATTAATGGCCAAGAATGTTTCGTCTGAACCGGTTCTATTTCTACTAACGGCAATAAAATTTGATCCTTTACTATCTTCTTCAATTTTGTAAGGCCAAGACAAACTGTTATTTACAATGCCACTAACCAGTTTATCTGCTTCATTAGAAATAAACAGTTGTAATTGTGTGTAACGAAGTAATTTTTTAACGGTAAGAGGAAAAAGCTTTTTCTCTAAAATTTCTTCTGGATGTTTTTTAGAATATGCATTTAAACCTTCTGCAAAGGCCTCTGCTAGGGCTATAAATTTTTCATCAAGAGTGTTGTAGTATTTATCAACCGTTTCTTCAGATTGAATTAATTGTGTCAAAAAATCGGCACCAGCACCTTTTAAACCGATGAGCTTTCCCAATAATCCGTTACCAGCTAAATACCCTTCTTGAATAAGTTTAAAGTGGTCTTCTGCTTGCGCCCAAGCAAAGCCATAAGCTACCTCAGGGTCTGTTGACGCATATACATGAGGTACACCATAATTATCTCTTATAATTTCTATTTGATCTGGGTTAATTTGTGAATACCCTTTGAAACAAATACTGATAGTAAGTAGAATGAATACAATTTTTTTCATAGGATTATTGATTTAAAATAATGTCTTTTAATAAAATTTTAAAATATTGATTTTTATAAATATTGATTTATATAATTTGATATTTTATTAAATGTATCCGTTAAATTTTGACCAAACCAACCATGACCTTCCTCTTCGTAGAAAGTAAATTCATGTGGAACTCCAAGAGTGGTAAGTCGAGAATCCAAATCAATTCCTTGTGAGTTTGGCACTAACGGATCTTGACCTCCATAAAAAAGCAATGTTGGAGGGGAAGTAGCTGTAGCTGTATGATACGGGCTGGCAGATTCTAAAAAGGAAATTGAAGGATTTCCAAATAAAAAATACATCGATTGAAAGGTAGGATTTGTGCTATTATAATAAGCTGGATCTGTAAAATTTGTAGGACCTACAATACTGCACACCATGTCTACTTGATTATCGGTGTCATTGGCATAACTCCATAATAATGATAAATGGGCACCAGCACTTAAACCTATAAAACCAATATCATCACTAATAACAAGTGATGTTTTATTTGATGAAATATAATTTACTACTGCACTTATATCATTTGTTTGCATAGGAACTGGTGGTGAATTTACTCCTGCTAAAGTATAATTTATGTTTACTATCCCTAAGGATGGATGATTTTGCATTACATAATCTCTGACACCATTCATATCTTCTTTATCACCACCTACCCAACTACCTCCATGAACTAAAAATAAAACTTTAGTATTTTCAGTTCTACCCTCTGGAAGATAGATATCAAAAACTTGATTGCTATCTGAACCGTATGAAACATCTAATGCTTCATAAGCTTCAATAATTTCTGGTTCTAAATTTATTTCGGAATCTTCATTAGAACAGCTTAAAAATAAAACTCCAATGAAGGCTAAATAAAAGAGGTTTTTTAAAATTTTCATATTTAATATTAATTTTTATTTTTATTTGGGCCAGGAAAAAACATATTTGTTTGCTCTTGGTATTTTTTATAGTTAGGTCTCTTTTGAAGCGTGTAAAACTCAGAGGGTACTGCTCCAGTATAATAAACCAATGTTGTATACATAATGTAAGAGATATAAAACAACCCTATACAAATAATGATCCAAACCAGTTGCTGGTCTCCTGAAAAAGCATCGCTAAAAGAAGATATGGAAGAAATAATCATCGCATTCCATACCATCCATTCTGAAAAATAATTAGGGTGACGAGTATATTTCCAAAATCCAACATTACAAACTTGTTTCTTTTTCTTTTCTAAAAATGATTTTTTTAAAAATTGTTGCTTTTGCATGTCTGAGATATGTTCTAAAACAAACCAAGTTGCCCATAGCCCTACTCCAATTAGCTCAAGCGTTGAAATACTATTTGTAGAGTTAGTAGACATTAGAATTGCAGGAATTGCTAAAAAAGTAATATTGGCAAAACATTGAATCATAATTTCATACTGTAGTGATAGATTTAAATTTTTATACCCAGCTTTGTTCCAGCGTCTTCTTTGATATGAATATCTAGACAACTCTGAATTTAAATGTCCTTTTGAAAATAATATAAGCGCTCCAATTCCCATTCTTAGACCAGAAAATAAATACATCCCTGCAACCATATAGATTCTTGGCCTGTACCCATCACCTAAAAACAAAACCAACACCCCAATGAGAACTAGACCCCAAGGCCATGCAATGTCTACATACGACATTCTTTTAGTAAGAAGAGCAGGAATACAAGCAACAAATAAAAATAGAAGGAATTGAAGCAGGGTATTAATGAGAATCATCTCTCTAAAAATTGCTATCTGATATATAAAATAAAATAAAATAAGGTACGGCGCATAACCGAAAGCGCGTGCTAAAATATTTTTTAGTAATGATTTCATAGATTCTTTAATATTAAATAAAATTTAGAGGAGAGTTATTACAAAAACTGTTAAATTATAAACAAAAATCTTTTAAGATATATTAGATTTTAAAACAGAAAAACAAATATAATCAGATTGTATTGATAATTAATAAAACGTGTTATTTCAATTTATTATGGCTATTTTTTGATAAATGTATCTTGTCGAAAATCAAGTTTTCTTAGATGACTATTAATTTTAAAGGTGTAATTTGTGATTCGTTTTAATATATAAGTAGAATATGAAATTAAAAAGAGAAGTAGGAGTTCTTGGACTAAGTGCTAATATTGTAAATATTATTATAGGAGGTGGAATCTTTGTATTACCAGCAGTAATTGCTGCTAGTCTTGGTGCAGCAAGTATCATTGCCTACTTATTTTGCGGCTTTGTAATGATATTAGTAATGGCATGCTTTGCTGAACTAGGAAGTGTTTTTACTGAAGATGGGGGTAGCTACACCTATATACAATCATCTTTTGGTAATTATGCAGGGTTTCTTACCTCCATACTAATAGTTGTAGCCTCATTTACTGGTGATGCTGCTGTTGCCAATGCTATCGTGGATATTTTAAGTACATTTTTACCAATATTTAATGAGTTATGGATACAGTCTCTTTTTTTTATTCTACTTTTTTTTGGTTTTGGTTATATTAACATTATTGGTTTAAAAAAAGGAGTTGGGATTGTAAAAATTATTACGTTGCTAAAATTAGCTCCTTTGTTCTTAATCATTATTTTTGGATTTACAGAAGTTAGTGTTTCAAATCTTTATTGGGAAAATACCCCCTCTACGACTGAAATTGGCGAAATGTCTTTAATTTTATTCTTTGCATTTGTAGGTGCAGAAAAAGGACTATCACTAAGTGGAGAAGTTAAAAATCCAAAGAAGACAATTCCTAAAGCCATAGCGTTAAGTATTGTCACCATCCTTATTATCTATGTTTTAATTCAACTTATATCACAAGGTGTTCTAGGCAATACACTTTCTAATTTTGATAAAAATCCATTAGCTGAGGTTGCTAATGTTGTCTTTGGACCAATAGGTTTTACTGTTATTACTTTTGGAGCTGCAGTTTCTATGATAGGAAGTATAAGTAGCAAAATTCTTAGCATGCCAAGAGTAATTTTTGCAGCAACAATACAAAATGTAATCCCGCTAAAAAGTTTGGGTAAAATTCATGATAAATATACAACACCTCACATAGCTATTATAGTTTATATCTGCTTAGGTTTTGGCTTTTCTATCGCTGGAGGATTTAAGGGATTAGCAATTATTTCTAGTGCTTCAACACTACTTATATATCTGGGTATATCTTTGGCAACTATAAAGTTAAAATCATCAAAATCAAATATAAAAAATGATGGTTTTAAAGTTCCTGGCAGCTATTTAATTCCAATTATATCGTCTACAACTATTGTTTGGCTTTTATCAAAATTATCTCAAGAAAAAATATTCATGTTTATAGGAGCTCTAGTTATTTTAAGTTTGGTGTTTTTTATGGTTAAGCTATTTTCAAAAAAATAACCTTTCTGATTACTCTATGGTATTTCTAAATTAATCAAATAAATTCCTAAAGAAATAAGTAAAAAAGAAAATATCGTTAAATAATTCCATTTATCCTTATAAAAAATCACACCAAATAGTATGGTTAAAATAGGGGTTAAGAGACTAATAAGAGAGGAAATTAATGGGTCTGTAAACTGCAATCCTGAGAAACCTGTCCAAATAGCTGCGAAAATTATGGAAGCCATCAAAATAACGGTAGTTGATATTTTTTTTAACTCATCGCGCAATTTCACTAAAGATAAAGACGGACTGATAGTTACTATGGTTATTGAAGATAAAAAAACTACCAATTCTTGAGTTGTTACAGAGAAAATCACTGGGATGTCTTTCTTTAAACTATACCAATGCATAAGGATTGAACATGCAAAAAAGACTGACATGAGTGAGAATAGTAACAGTTGTTGTTTGGAAATTTGCTGTGTATTCTTTTTTTTAATTTGATATATATACAATACAAATCCACCAATTATTAATAAAGAAGCTACCCTGTAATTATTAAAATCTAAGCCCTCAAAAAAAAATAAGAAAGAACCAACAAGAAAAACTATCATCAAATTAAAAAGAGCTAATTGCGATAAGCTTCCATTTTTAAGAGCATAAATCATACAGATTAAGCCTAATGAACCAAAAACTGAAGCAATGAAAATAGTAAGAAAAATAGGGAAGTCTATAGTATTTATGGTGTCTAAATAAAAAGAAATTATAACAATAAAGCCAATTATGCTTGTTATTAATGATCTCGAGGCTATGATAAACCATAAATTAAATTTAGACAGTGCTCTTTTCCACAATAGATTGTTTAAAGCATAAAAAAAGTTTGATAAAATGAGGTATACCATATTTATTAAATTACTCTTTAAATAGTTAGTCACTATTTACTTATTAATAATAATAAAAAAAGAGTGTAATTGCTATAATTACACTCTTTTTTTACAGTTTTTCTCTTTTTCAATGAATATTTCCCATATAATATATTGTGAGGATAATATTATCATTATCAAACTTATAACAATCATTTTAGTATATTAGTACATATTTAGTACATCTATGGAAAATAAACTTAGAGAAATTACCGAAGTAAAAATTGGGTTCAAAATAAAAAGCCTGAAAGACAGCAAAATGCTGAGTCAAATTATAGCTAAAGAAAATGATATAAACATAAGCTATAACACGATAAGGAGATTTTTTGGGGTCGTTAAAAACGTGCAAGCAAGTAATTTCACATTAGACACCTTATCAAAATTTAATAGTTTTGAAAATTACTCTGATTTCTTAATAAATTTCAAATTAAGAAACATGTGGAGGGAAGAATTTGAGATATCAAGGATCATTCACAGTGATGAGGAAAATAGATTAGTAGAATATATAGACAGTAGTCTTGGTCAAAAAAAAAGCTTTAACTTAAGATTCATTCAAATAATAAGAGAATTATTACTTATTGGAAATTTTAATCTAATTCGCAGGATTTTTGAACTCAAAAAAATGAATGCTCATAATTTTGACTATGACCAGAAAGTACTTATTGGTATGTCCATAGGATATTTATTACGCGTTGTAAACACAAAAGACAAAGCGTTTAAGCAACTGATTTTAAATGAAAATTTTCTAGACTTAATAATTACAATTTTTGTAGACTATGGAAGCGTAGGAACATATTATTTTGAAATTATTAAAACAATTCGAAACAAAACCTCAAGAAAAGATATACAAGTATTCTGTGAAGGAATTTTAAATTTGAAATTCTTTTTGAATAAAAAAAGTAATGAATCATTTTATATTTTAAAAGAAGAAAATGATTTTCATCCTATATTAAAAAGCAGAATTTTTTCTCAATATATGTTAATGAAAGATGCTGACATAATTTCTAAACTAAATAATTATTATCAAAAAAACAAAGTTAATGGTTATGTTCCCATAGAATATTTATTTGAAATAAATTTTACTAGCATACTAACTCGAAACTTTGAGGTAATGAAATGGATTATTGAAAAAATTAACCCTGAAACAGATTACACATTCTTCTACAAGTACGAGCATTACAATAATTATTTATTTATGAAACTCATCTATTATACTAAAATGGATGATCATGAAAAAATTGCTGCATTCGATAAACATTTAACAATACAACGATTTAAATCATATGAAGAAATGGCCCTCTTATACCATAACATATATAAATTTAAATGGAATAATGATGTCAAGTACCTTGATAATTATATGAAAATAGCAAAAAAGCTGAATCCTGAATTTTTTACAAAAAAATACTTTTTTGACTATTTTAATTAAATTTTTAACTAATCCTTTCTTTACCTTTTTTATTGGAAAAAATATGAATTTTAGTAAGCTAACTAGTTTTTTATATATTGCCTAACTAAATAAAAATATATTGAAAAGAATACTAATTTCTGTAACAAACGATTTAACAACTGATCAACGTGTTGAAAAAACTTGTGAAGCTTTGTCTGAAATTGGTTATGATGTTCTTTTAGTAGGTAGAAAACTAAAAAAAAGTCTTCCTATTCAAAGAAATTACAAGACAATTAGGTTTCGATTACTTTTTAATGTAGGCTTTTTATTTTATGCTGAATTCAATATACGTTTGTTTATCTTTTTATTATTTACCAAAAAAGATCTATTATTTTCAAATGATGTAGACACCCTTTTGCCTAATTATATAATTAGTAAACTTCAAAATAAAAAACTAGTTTTTGATAGTCATGAATTATTCTCTGAAATACCAGAGCTTGTTCATAAAAAAAGAGTGAAGAACGTATGGCTTTTTCTGGAAAAAACAATCATTCCAAAACTACAAACTGTTATAACTGTTAGTGATTCTATAAAAAAGCATTATCAAAATTTATATGGAATTTCAGCCATAGTAATCAGGAATATTCCTGTAATTAAAACAATTAATCCGAAAGAATTTGAAATTGAAACCAACGGAAAAAAAATTATTCTATACCAAGGATCAGTAAACATAGGTAGGGGTTTAGAACTAATGATAGAAACAATGCCGCTTCTTGAAGAATACATATTTGTAATTATTGGAGATGGTGATATTACAGAGAAATTAAAAAATAAGGTAACTAATCTCTCTTTGGTTGATCGTGTAAAATTTCTAGGTAAAAAAACTCCAAATGAATTAAAAAAACTTACTCCTAATGCAACAATTGGTATTAGCTTAGAAGAAGATTTAGGTTTAAATTATAGATATGCTCTTCCTAATAAAATATTTGATTATTTACATGCGAATGTTCCTGTAATAGTTGCTGATTTAAAAGAAATGAAAGCACTCATAAGCAACTACTCGTTTGGAAAAGTACTTCAAGAAAGATCTTCTGAATGCCTTGCAAAAACTATTAAAAGTATGGAATTTGTTAATTACAAAAAAGAGCTTAAAGATGCAAAAGAAGAACTAAATTGGTCTATAGAAAAAGAAAAACTAACTTCAATTTTTTTAAAGCGTGTCGAATAAACTACACATCGTTTCTTTTGATGTTCCCTATCCAACTAATTATGGAGGGGTTATAGACGTGTTTTACAAGATAAAAGCCTTACATAGTGTAGGAGTTGATATTCACCTACATGTTTTTGAATACGGGAAAGGTGAGCAAAAAGAACTTCTAAAGTATTGTGAAAAAGTTTTCTATTACAAGAGAAACTCATTTATAAAAAGTCTTTTTTCTAAAACTCCTTTTATTGTAAAAAGTAGAGGAAATGATTTATTAGTAGCAAATCTAACTAAAGATTCCTATCCGATTTTATTTGAAGGATTGCATACAACGTTACCCGCACTAGAAGATAGGCTTAAGGATAAAAAGATATATTTAAGAGCCCATAACATAGAACATCGTTTTTACAAGGGATTAGAAAAAAGTGAGTCTAATACTTTTAAACGTTCTTTTTTTAAAAAAGAATCCAAAAAACTAAAACATTATGAAAAAATCATACATAAAATGCAAAATGTTTTCTCAATTTCTCCAATTGAACAAGAATATTTTAAAAATAAATATGGTCACAAAAGTATTTATATTCCTGCATTTCATGATGTAGAGAAACACACAAACCTTAATTCCAAAGGAAATTTTATTTTATATCACGGTCATTTATTAGTTTCTGAAAATGTAAAAGCAGCTTTGTATTTAATTGATGTATACAAACAAACAAATTACAAACTAGTGATAGCTAGTAATTATAAAAACAGTGAAGTTGTAAAAGAGATTTTGAAACATAAAAATATTTTTTTTAATTCTTTAAATGAAGATAAAGACCTATACAATTTATTTCAAAAAGCTCATATTAATGTGCTTCCTACTTTTCAAAATACAGGAATTAAATTAAAATTACTAAACACACTCCGCCAAGGAAGGTTTGTGATAGCTAATGATTATATGGTAGACAAAACTGGCTTGGAATCACTTTGTGAAAAAGCCAATACAAAGGCTGAGTACTTAATAAAAACAGCCGAATTATTTCAGAAAGATTTTAAATCTTCTTACATGGAAGATCGTGAAAAGTTGCTGCAAAATTTTGACCCAATACATGGAGCAGAAAAAATAGTTGACACTATCTTTAAGGAGTAGTTTGCGCTACTACCTCAAACAATTCACCACCCTCGCACTTAAGTGTTTTTTGTTTAAATTTTACTATCAAAGCATAATCATGGGTAGCCATTAGAATACTTTTACCACTTTGATGAATTTTATTAAGTAAATCCATTACTTCTATGGAAGTTTTTGGATCTAAATTTCCGGTGGGTTCATCTGCTAATATTAACTCTGGATCATTTAATAAAGCTCTTGCTATTGCAACTCTTTGCTGTTCTCCTCCAGACAATTCATAAGGGCTTTTGTAATATTTTGTTTTCATACCAACACGATCTAAAACCTCTTCAATTTTTGCCTTCATAGATGTTTTATCTTTCCAACCTGTAGCTTTCAAAACAAACAAGAGATTGTCAAAAACTGTTCTATCATTTAATAATTTAAAATCTTGAAAAACAATCCCAATTTTTCTTCTAAGAAACGGAATTTCTTTATCCTTTAGTTTTTTCAGATCAAACCCTACTATAGAACCTATTCCCCTTTGAAGCAATAAATCACCATATAAAGTTTTCATTAAACTACTTTTTCCACTTCCAGTTTTTCCAATCAAATAATAAAACTCTCCTTGTTTAATAGTTAGATTTACTTTAGATAACACCAAATTATCTCGTTGATAAATATCTGCATTTTCTAAATGTAAGATTGAATTTCCCATGAAATAGTTCTTTATACAAACCTACATAATTTTTTGGATAGATTTTGTGGTATTTTACCCAACTGAATGATGATAATCCTAAAATCAATGCCTATTTTTGAAATATAAATAACCGATTTTAACAAAAAAAATCCAACAAAAAAAGAAATCGTTCGTTTATAGTTTACAGATTCAAAAAAAATGAAAAATCGCTATAATTATTTACATATACTAGTATTGTTTTTTTCTATGCAATATGCTCAAATTTATGGTCAGCAAACAGAAATAGACACCAATATTCAGAGCGAATATAATCATGCAATTAAACTCTTTAATAGCAAAGCATATGCAGCTTCCCAAAAATACTTTATTAAAGTTTCTGAAAAATCAACTATTAAAAATGATTTAAAAGCAAATGCTGATTATTATGATGCCATGTGTGCAATAAAATTAAATCAAACAAATGCAGATAAAAAAGTAATACGATTTGTAAATAATTATCCTTCTAGTACAAAAAAAGACAGAGCATACTTTAATGTAGGTAATTACTATTTTGCCAATAAAAAAGCAGCATACGCTTTAAAGTGGTATTCAAAAGTAAATTTAGAAGCCCTTTCTTTAGCCAATAAAAAAGAGTTAAATTTTAAAATGGGTTATGCATTTCTGTCAACAAGAAACCTAGATTTAGCAAAAAATAAGTTTGTTTTATTAATCAATGACCCAAAATACGGGAATGACTCTCGCTACTACTTTGGGTATATCTCCTACAAACAAGAGGATTATGAAATTGCAGAAAAAACCTTGGAGGAAATTGCAGATGATGAAGCTTACAAAAGTGAAGTAACCTATTACTTATTAGATATTAGTTTTAAGGCTGGACGATTTGAAAAATGTATTGAAGTGGGACAAAAACTACTTGAAAATGCAAAACCTAAAGAAGTTTCTGAAATTTCAAAAATTATTGGTGAGAGTTATTTCAATCTTAAAAAATATAAAGAATCCATCGACTATTTGAAAGCTTATAGAGGTAAAAAAGGAAAATGGAATAATACCGATTACTATCAATTAGGCTATGCTTTTTTTAAACAAAATGATTTTGAAAATGCTGTCAATAATTTCAATAAAATAATTGACGAAAAAAATAATGTTTCGCAAAAAGCATATTACAATTTAGGTGAATGTTATATTTATCTGAAAAAAAAACCTGAAGCTCTGAATGCATTTAAAAGTGCCAGTGAAATGAGTTTTGATTTAAAGGTAAAAGAAGATGCCTCATTAAACTATGCAAAGCTCAGCTATGAGGAAGGAAATCCTTATGAAAATGTTGCAGAGGTACTTCAGTTTTTCTTAAAAACTTATCCAAAATCTCCAAGTTATGAAGAGATTAATGGTTTAATGGTTACCTCTTATTTATATCAACAGAATTATCAAGGAGCTCTCGATTTTTTGAGTAAAAATAGAACCAAACAAAATGAAGACTTAATTAAAGAGGTTTCTTATTACAGAGGAATACAGTTATTTAATACGAGTAACATGCCGAAGGCTCTTCCCTATTTTGAGCTAGGAAAATACGCTGTTGAATCTTCCATTAAAGCATTGTCTTTTTATTGGTGTGCAGAAACAAATTATAGATTAGGAAATTACCAGAAAAGTATAGATGATTTAATTAACTTTAAAAAAATTGCATCAAAAGAAAGTGAAGAATTCCAATTAGTAGATTATAATTTGGGATACGGCTACTTTAAACTGAAACAATACTCAACCTCAGCAAAAGTCTTTAAGGACTTCATAAATACCAAACAAAAAGATCTGTCTTTAGTAGATGATGCAACGATTAGGATGGGAGATAGTTTTTTTGCGATCAAAGAATACCGAAAATCTATAGATGCTTACAAAAAAGTTCTTGATCAGCTTGGAAACAGTTCTGATTATGCTCAATATCAAATAGCTATGTGTTTCGGCTTCTTAGAAAAGAATACTACCAAAATAACTGAATTAGAAAGTTTACTAAATAATTTTAATTTATCAAATTTCAGAGATGATGCATTGTTTCAGTTGGGAAATACATATTCTTCTCTAAAAGAAACCAAAAAAGCTCATCAAGCTTACAAAATCTTATTTCAAGACTTCCCAAAAAGCTCTTATATTCCTAGAGCTCTATTAAGAGATGGATTATTGTTTTACAATGATGATGAAAATAAAAAAGCTTTAAAAAACTACCAAGAAATTGTTTCAAATTACCCAAATTCTGTAGAGGCAAGAGAGGCTGTTACCAATGCAAAAAATGTATACATAGATCTTGGAACTGTTGATGAATATGCTCTCTGGGTTCAAGGAATTAGTTTTGTGAATATTACTAATGAAGAAATTGATAATACAACTTATCAATCTGCAGAAAATAAATTTTTAGAAAACGATACTCCATCAGCCATTAAAGGTTTTAAGAAATATATTGAAACTTTTCCCGATGGTCTTCATGCTTTACAAGCAAACTTTTATTTAGCTCAATTACTCGTTAATAAAGAATTATATGAAGAGTCGGTAAAACACTATCAATATGTAATATCTCTTCCTCAAAGTGAGTTTAGTGAAGAAGCTCTCAATAAATTATCACAAATTTTATTAGAAAAAGAAGATTGGGAATCTGCCATTCCCCTGCTAGTAAGACTTGAGCAAGAAGCAAACTTAATCTTGAACATTATATACGCCCAGAGTAATTTAATGAAAGGTTATTATAAATTACAAGATTATACAAAATCAGTTATTTATGCAGAAAAAATATTATTACAAGACAAAATAGATGCTACAGTAGAGTATGATGCTAAGATTATTATTGCTCGATCTGCCTTTCAAACGGAAGATTATATTAAAGCAGAAGAGTTTTATACTGAAGTAGAACGAAATGCATATGGAGAATTAAAAGCAGAAGCTTTGTACTATGGTGCTTATTTTACCAATAAGAAAAAAGAGTATGATGTTTCTAATAAAATAATACAAACAATCACGTCTGATTTCTCTACGTATAAATATTGGGGAGCAAAAAGTTTTATTATCATGGCGAAAAACTATTATGCTTTAGAAGATTCTGATCCATATCAGGCTACTTATATTTTAGAAAATATTATTAAGAATTTTTCTCAATTTAGTGATATCATAAATGATGCAAAAAGTGAATTAAAGAAGATAAAACTCAACGAATCCAAAACAAATAACTCGGTAACAACTCCTAAAAATTAAGACTGATGAAAAAATATAGTTTCGTATTGATTTTAATAATGAGTATAGGTCAAGTTTTCTCTCAAAAAAAACCTAGAAAAAAGGATTCTATTATTGAAGTAATTAATGTAATTACATCATACACTCCAACAATTTCAGACGCTTTTAAAATTAATAAAACTCCAAAAATTATTTTAAGCAATACGACCTCAAAGAAAAAATTAAGTTACTCCATTTTTTCGGCTCCAGTTGCCTCTACATTTGTCCCTAAAAGCGGAGTAGTTAAAGGGATTGATGTTGGTAAAAAAGAACGACTTTTTGATAATTACTTAGCACTTGGATTTGGAAATTACACCACTCCTTTCATAGAATTCTTCTTACATCAAAATAGAAAGTTTGAAACTGATTATGGTATGTATTTGAAATATACATCCTCAGAAAATGGAGTGAAAAATACGTTTTTAAATAATGAGTTCTCTACCCTGAACCTAAGTGGATTTTACCTAAAGCAAGAGAGAGGTTTTACATGGAAGATTGGTGGAAACATGTATCAAAAACAATATAATTGGTATGGTTTACCAAACATCTCTTTTGATAATAACACCGTCAACTCAATTGCAGCTAAGCAAACATATGGTTTTTATGAGGCAGAAAGTGAAGTTGTTTTTGAAGATTCATATTTTGATAATATTAAAGGAGCTTTGAGTCTTTTTGATGATAAATTTGGGAGTAAAGAAGTTGGTTTATCAATAAAACCATCTTTAAAAATACCATTAGGTTTTATAAGTAAAAACCTCTCAGAACTAGAACTTCAAACTAACATTAATTACTTACAAGGTGAATTTGAACAAAACTATCTAAACAATAGCAATATAAAATATAGTTTTTTTAATATAGGAATTCATCCAGTTTACAGAGTAAATTGGAATAAATTATCTATCAAGTTAGGATCAAAAATATATCTAACCTCAGATATAGAAAATAGTTTAACAGACATTCTTGCTTATCCAGATCTAGAAATAACCTATCCTGTAATTACCAATTTAATTAATTTTTATGCAGGAGCTGGTGGAGATCTTCATATGAATTCTTTCCAAAAATTTAGCGAACAAAATCCGTTTGTTTCTCCTACTCTTTTCTTAACTCAAACAAATGAACAATACAATCTATTTGGAGGGATTAATGGAACCATTTCTTCAAATATAAGTTTTAATGTAAAAGCTAGTTATAAGAGTGACGAAGACCATGCGTTGTTTGTGAGAAATAACTCTAAATCAAATGGTATTTTTAATGCCTCAACTTCATTATTAGGGTATGAATATGGAAACTCATTTAATGTTTTTTATGACGATATTAGTACCCTATCAATTTTTGGAGAAATTGAGGTTGATGCTAGTAAAAGATTTTCTATTGGTGCTACTATCCAAACAAATTCATACACAACAACCTTTCAACAGGAAGCCTGGAATTTACCTAAGATTGAGGGAGCAATTTATGGGAAATATAAAAACAATAAATGGTACGCCAATGCTAATATTTTCTTTGTTGGCAGCCGTATGGATGTTCAATATAATGGGACATTCCCATCTACAATAGCAAGCATTGAATCATTAAATGCTTTTACAGATATTAATCTAAATGGAGGCTATCATTTTAGTGATTTTTTTAGTGCATTTGTTAAACTTAATAATATTTTAGGAACCGATTACGATCGATACGCTAATTATAATGTTCTTGGGCTTCAAGCGTTAGCAGGAATTACTTATAAATTTGATTTTTAAAACAATCATTCGTGATTTAAAATTATATATTCAAAACTTTCCGTAAATTTAAACTCCTCATAATTTAACACTAAAAATGAAAAAAACTATTTTTTTAATTGCTGTTGTTATTCTCTTTGCATGCAATACAAAAGAACCAAACACCAAAACCTCTCAAGAAATATCAGATCAAGAAAAGGTAGATGCTGAAAACATCAAAAATTTCTTTGATGCGGCATTAACAGAAGGACAATCCTATGAATGGCTTCGTGATTTAACTTCAAATGTTGGCGGTAGACTTTCTGGTTCTCCAGAGGCGCAAAAAGCTGTTGAATGGGGGGAAGCTTTAATGAAAGAAATTGAGTTGGATTCTGTTTGGCTTCAACCAGTAATGGTGCCACATTGGGTAAGAGGTGCTAAAGAAGTTGCTAACTATCGCATTAATGGGAAACTAAAACAGGTGCCTATTTGTGCTCTTGGCTTTTCTGTAGCTACACCATCAAATGGAGTTACGGCAGAAGTTATTGAAGTAAAAAGTCTAGAGGAAGCCGAAGCGCTGGGGTTAAAGATGAAAGATAAAATTGTGTTTTTTAATCGTCCTTTTGACAATACGTTAATCAATACATTTAAAGCATATGGTGGTTGTGTAGACCAGCGAGTTCAGGGAGCTGCAGTTTGTGGAAAATATGGTGCAAAAGGAGTAATAGTTAGATCTATGACCAATGGGTTAGATGATTATCCTCATACAGGTACAATGTCTTATGGAAATTTACCAAAAGAACAATACATTCCTACCGCTGCTATTAGTTCTAGAGCTGCAAGTATCTTAAGTACTGACTTAAAAAACAACCCATCTTTAAAATTTTACTTTAAACAACAATGTGAAACACTTCCAGATGCACCATCTTTTAATGTGGTTGGAGAAATTAAAGGTTCTGAAACACCCCAAAATATTATGGTTGTGGGCGGACATCTTGATTCTTGGGATTTAGGAGATGGAGCTCATGATGATGGAACTGGTATCGTACAATCGTTGGAAGTTGCTTACCTCTTAAAGAAGAACAATGTTCATTTAAAAAATACCCTTCGTGTGGTATTCTTTATGAATGAAGAAAATGGAACTCGTGGTGCAAAAAAATATGCAGAAATGTCAAAATTAAATAATGAGACTCATATTGGTGGAATAGAATCTGATGCTGGTGGGCACACACCAAGAGGTTTTTCAATTGATGCAAATGCATCAAACACTGCCCTTGTACAAAGTTGGAAAAAATTATTAGCCCCATACGGATTGCATGATCTCGACAAAGGAGGAAGCGGTGCAGATATTTCTCCATTAAAAGGAGAATCTGTAACCTTGGTAGGGTACAGACCAGATAGTCAGCGATACTTTGACTATCATCATACTAGTACAGACACCTTTGATAAAGTAAATAAACGTGAGTTAGAATTAGGAAGTGCCTCCATGACTAGTCTAATATACCTAATGGATAAATACCTATACACCGATACCCCTGTAAAGCCCTAATTTATATAAAAACTATATGTTTATACTTAAAGTTATTTTTGCTGGATTTTTTATATATGCAGGAATCATGCATTTTATAAAACCTAGATTTTTTAACCATTTTATCCCTGCTGGTCTTCCAAAATTAGCTGTAAATTATTTAGCAGGTTTTATTGAATTTTTTTTAGGAATAGGTTTATTTTTCCCAGCCGTTACAAATAATGCTTCGTTAGGAATTTTCATCTTATTGATATTGTTTCTGCCTATTCATATTTGGGATGCAACAAAGATAAAACCAGCCATAGGATCAAAAAAGTTAGCATATATTAGAATACCGCTGCAATTTTTATTAATGTATGGTGCCTATCTAATTTATATGTATTCATTACCAATTACCTAATAATTAACCCATGAAAAAAATTATTTATTCTCTGAGTTTGCTTCTATTTTTTTCCTCTTGCAAACAACAACAAGTAGATTTAATTGTAACCAACGCTGCCATCTATACTGTAAATGATGCTTTTAGTAAAGCAGAGGCATTTGCAATTAAAGATGGGAAATTTGTTGCTGTAGGTTCTACTTCAGAGATAATCACTAAATATACCTCTAAAGAAAGCCTTGATGCTAATGGAAAAACCATTGTTCCTGGCCTAATAGATGCCCATTGCCACTTTTTCAGAATGGGATTGCAACAACAAAAAGTTTCTTTAGAAGGTACCAAAAGTTATGATGAAGTGCTAGAAAGACTCATCACTTTTCAAAAAGAAAAGAATGTAAATTTTATAACGGGTCGAGGATGGGATCAAAATGATTGGGAAGTGAAAGAATTTCCAACTAAAGAAAAATTAGATATTCTATTTCCTAATACTCCGGTAGCTATTCGAAGAATTGACGGTCATGCTCTGCTGGCAAATCAAGCGGCTATAGACATTACAAAAGTTACAAAAAACACTCCGGTTACTGGTGGTGAAATCATTGTAAAAGACGGAAAAATGACAGGTGTTTTTATTGATGCTGCTATGGATTTTATTCAGGTTCCAAAACCAACTAAACTAACATCAATACAAGGATTGAAAGATGCGCAACAAATTGCTTTTTCTTATGGTTTAACTACTGTTGATGACGCTGGACTAGATCAATCCACTGTAGAACTCATAGATAGTTTGCAACAAGAAAATGAATTAAAAATTCGCATTTATGCAATGATTTCAGCTACTCAAAAAAATCTAGATTATTACATAAATAAAGGAATTATTAAGACCGATAGGTTACATGTTCGATCCTTTAAAATTTATGGAGATGGTGCTCTTGGATCACGAGGTGCTGCCATGAGAAAATCATATAGTGATCGAAGCAATCATTTTGGCGCTTTGATTTATAACCCAGAGCGTTACAGAGAAATGGCAAAACAAATTGCTGCTTCAGAATATCAAATGAATACACACGCAATTGGAGATTCAGCAAATACATGGATTTTGAAGACCTACAAAACATTTCTTCAAGGAAAAACAAACAAACGCTGGAGAATTGAACATGCTCAAATAATAGCTCCAGAAGACTTTACATTGTTTGAAAATGTGATTCCTTCTATACAGCCAACCCATGCTACTTCTGATATGTATTGGGCACAAGACAGAATTGGAAAAGAACGAATGAAAGGAGCTTATGCCTACAAGGATTTATTAGAGGTATACGGAAAAGTAGCTTTAGGAACAGATTTCCCTGTTGAACAAGTAAATCCTTTTTTAACATTTTATGCAGCAGCTGTAAGAAAAGATACAGATGGATACCCTGATGGTGGTTTTCAAATAGAAAATAGACTCTCTAGAGAAGAAACTTTAAAAGGAATGACTATTTGGGCAGCGTATTCAAATTTTGAAGAAAATGAAAAAGGAAGTATAGAAGTAGGAAAATTAGCTGATTTTACAATATTAGATCAAAATATTATGACCGTTGATGCCGTAAAAATACCTAAGACTAAAGCAATAGCTACTTATGTGAATGGAGAAAAGGTTTATTAAAATAATCAAAGTATATTCGCGTAAAAATAATCAAAACTTCAAAATGAAAAGAGCTGTCTATTTAATTGCATCATTCCTTTTTTTTATTTCTTGTTCAACTAAAACTGATTCTACCTTTGAACCTGAAACTGAAGCAGATATCATACAATACATTGAGAACAATAACTTAAATGCAACCAGAAGTAACTCAGGATTGTATTATGTAATAAATAATGAGGGGTCCGGTGCTAGACCAACCAGCACATCAAATGTTACTGTTGCTTATAAAGGTTATTTCTTAGACGGAGTTGTTTTTGATGAAAGTAATTCTAGTGGTATTTCTTTTGGATTAAATCAGGTAATTCAGGGCTGGACAGAAGGGATTACATATTTTAAGGAAGGTGGCGACGGAATATTATTAGTTCCATACAATTTAGGATATGGAGAATCTGGAAGGGGTTCTATCCCTGGTGGTTCTGTTCTAATTTTTGACATCCGACTTCTTGAAGTGAACTAATTTCATAAAAAGGATGAATTAGACGAGAGTATTCTACTTCAACCATTTTTTATTAGTTTAAAATTGACTCAACAAATGCGTTTGTTTTTTCTACTCCATTTTTCTCTAAACTTTCTATAAAAGCAGAACCGATAATGGCACCGTTTCCATACTCACATGCTTTAGAAAAAGTTTGATGATCAGAAATTCCAAAACCTATAATTAATTTACTTTTCAGATTCATAGATTTGATTCTTTTAAAATAGGCTAATTGCTCTTCAGAAATTTCTCCTTTTGCTCCAGTAATGGAGCTTGAAGCAACCATGTAAATGAAACTTTGGGTGTATGAATCTATTTTTAAAATTCTCTCTGTTGAAGTTTGTGGTGTAATTAAAAATACATTATTGAGTCCATAAGAATTAAATAATGATTGATAATGATTTTCATATTCAACCATTGGTAAGTCTGGTAAAATCAAAGTGTCAATTCCACAATCAACTACTTTTTGACAAAATTTTTCTTCTCCATATTTTAATAATTGATTCAAATAACCCATCAAAACTAGTGGTGTGTTATTGGTTGCTTTAATTTCTAATAGTTGATCAAAAACCACATCCAAATTCATTCCATTTTGCAATGCCTTTTGACTACTTTTCTGAATGGTAGGACCATCAGCTAAAGGATCAGAATATGGAAGACCCACTTCAATAAAATCTACAGCAGCATTACTTAACTCTTGAATAACCTTGGCTGTATCATCTAGTTTAGGAAAACCTGCAGTAAAGTAAATTGATAGGTTATTTACTGATTTTTCTTCTAATAAATTATAAATTGAACTCACGATTAGATTTTTATAAGTTTGCGTTTAGAAATAGCATATGCAATATAATCCCATAAAGAAATTCTCACTTGTAACGATTGTTTGGCTGTAGCTAAAACTTCATCCCATTTTTGTTGATTATCTCCACACATTTCAACGATCATTTCTAATGAAAGAGGTCCATGAGAATCTCCATCTAATTCTACATGTCTATTTAAATAATATAAAAAATCTTTAAAAGATTCTTTATCCTGAGTTTGTTGAATGATTTCAACAAACATATCTGGTATTAAATCTTCTCTACCGAAAGTGAAGGCTGAAGCAACTTTATGAGCATCATTACTATAAATTGTATTAAAAGTAACCTCTACAAAGTTTTTTACAGCTTTAGGAACTTTTGCCACATTTAATGCTTCACTTACTGAACGATTATTGGAAATTTCATTCATGAAGATTTCAATTTTTTCAGTATTAGAACCCATCTTACTCATGGCTTCAAGATACATTTCAAAATGACTTTTAGTTTCTCCTGTAAGATCTACATCACTTTCTTCCGCTAGGGCAATTTCATTAATAAACTGAGTGAGCTTCCCTTTTTTTCTAGGAACCCAAGGAATAGAAACGCATGTTAATTCTCTTTGAAGAGTTTTCAGTAATGACATAAAATCCCAAACTGCAAAAACATGATCCTGTGTAAAAATCTTTATATCTTCAATAGTCTCTAACTCTTGATAAAGTCTATGTGATTTTAATTCTTGTCTTAAACCTTTAATTTCTTTTTGAATGTGTTCTATACTCATTATTCTAAATGTTTAATAAATGTTTCCAAATCTTTATCTCCTCTTCCAGATAAATTAATAACAACAACTTGATTTTTTTTAAATGTTAATTTTGGTAAAACTGCCAGTGCATGTGCAGTTTCTAAAGCAGGAATTATTCCTTCCAACTTCGTTAACTCATATGCAGCATCTAAGGCCTCTCTATCTGTTGCATTCATAAACGTTGCTCTCTTGCTCTCATACAAGAATGCATGTAACGGACCAACTCCTGGATAATCTAGTCCTGCAGAAATAGAATACGGTTCCTTTATTTGTCCGTACTCATCTTGCATTAAGATTGTTTTACTACCATGAATAATCCCTACTTCTCCTAGTTGAGAGGTAGCAGCACTTTCACCTGAATGAACACCCAAACCTGCTGCCTCAACAGCAATCAATTCTACATTTTCATCATCCATAAAATGATAAAATGCTCCTGCAGCATTACTACCTCCACCCACACAGGCTATGATAGTATCTGGTGTTGTTTTACCAGTTTTTTCTTTTAATTGCCATTGAATTTCTTCTGATATAACCGCTTGTAAGCGAGCAACCATGTCTGGATGAGGATGAGGACCTACCACAGAACCAATCATGTAGAAAGTTTCTGGATGTTGAATCCAATATCTAATAGCTTCATTGGTAGCGTCTTTTAGTGTTTTACTCCCACTTGTTGCAGGAACTATGGTAGCGCCTAACATTTTCATACGAGCAACATTAGGTGCTTGTCTTACAATATCTTTTTCTCCCATAAAAACGGTACAATCTAGCCCCATTAATGCACAAACTGTTGCAGTTGCTACGCCATGCTGTCCAGCACCTGTTTCGGCTATAATTTTTGTTTTACCTAATTTCTTTGCAATCAGTACTTGCCCTATGGTGTTATTTATTTTATGCGCTCCTGTATGATTTAAATCCTCACGTTTTAAGTAAATATAAGCTCCGTATTTTTCTGATAGACGTTTTGCCAAATACAATGGACTTGGGCGTCCAACATAATCTTTTAATAAATCCTTGTATTCTTGTTGAAATTCTTCAGATTCAATAATTTGAATATAATTATCCTCTAATTCTTTTACATTAGGAAATAATAATTCTGGAACAAATGCCCCACCAAATTGTCCAAAATAACCGCTTTTATCTGGGTGAAATTTTGATTTCATAATCTAACTGATTCTTAAATTTTGTCACTTTATTAATATTCTTTTCGCCTGGCTTATCTTCAAATTTACTATTGATGTCTATAGCATATATTGGTAATCCAGTTACTTTAATATTTTTAACTAATTCCACATCATTGGGCCCTATTCCACCACTTAAAAAAAAGGGTTTGGTAAAAGGATATCCTTTTAAAATAGACCAATCAAACTTTACTCCATTGCCTCCTCGATTTTTCCCTTTTGTGTCGAAAAGAAAATAATCTACTTCTTTTTCAAACGGTATTAACTGCTCAAATTGAACTACAGTCTTTAACCCAACTACTTTGATGATCTCAATTTTATTTGAAAACTGACTCTTCAACTCTCGAATATAAGGTACAGACTCATCGCCATGAAGTTGAACTGAATCAAGTTGATACTTCTTAATTGTAGAAAGAACAATGGGCACTTCTTCATTTACAAAAACACCTGTTTTTTTTATACTTTTTGGAAGTGATGGTATTACTCCTTTAAAATTTCTTTGTGAATGTTCATAGAAAATAAATCCCAAATAATCGGGGTTCAAATCTGCAACAGATTTGATGTTTTCAATATATTTCATTCCACAAACTTTAAGCTTCATTTTTTATCTAATTTGACTAATAAATGACTCACATGCCTCACCAGGATTATCCGTTTTCATGAAGTTTTCTCCAATTAAAAATCCATTAAAACCATACTCCTTTAGACCCGAAATAATTCTAGGATCACTCAAGCCACTCTCTGATATTTTTACACAATCATCAGGTATTTGGTTAGCTAAATTTACAGAATTTTGTATGTCTACCTCAAATGTATTAAGGTTTCTATTGTTAATTCCAATAATTTTATTGTGAAGATCTATCTTATCTAAATCTTCTTGAGTGTGCACCTCATACAACACCTCCATCCCGAGGTCTTCGGCTAATTTTCCGTAGTTTTTAAGTTCTTCTTTTTTTAAACAAGCAGCTATCAACAAAATCACATCTGCTCCAATTGCTTTTGCTTCAACTATTTGGAAACCATCTACAATAAAATCTTTTCGCAAAATTGGTTTGGCAGTGTTAATGGTTCTAGCTTTCATTAAATCTACCATGGTTCCTCCAAAAAATGAAGTATCTGTTAAAATAGATTGTGCTGCTACATTGGCATCTAAATACCCATTAGTAACTTCCTCTATGGAAGCTTTGTCATTAATAACTCCTTTGGAGGGTGATTGTCTTTTAAATTCGGCAATGATTCCTGATGAATTTACCTCTAACAATGATTTTTTTAACGAGAGTGGAGTTCTCTGAAACAAAGGACTTCCTACTAATTTTTTTAGTGGAACATCTGCCTTTATTTTAGTGATTTCCTTCTTTTTAAAAGCTATTATTTTATCTAATATTGTCATGATGAGCAGTTGGTAATTAATTTGTGTAAACATTGAGATGCCTTTCCACCGAGCAAAGAACCCTCTGCAGTATTATAAGCCTCTTCAAACGTAAGGTTTTTATCTATAATTTTTAACGCATAAGCAGCGTTGGCAAGAACCACACTGTTTTGGGATTTTGTTCCTTTTCCTTCAATAATATTTTTAAAAATCTTAGCAGCATCTTCAACAGAATTGCCTCCATAAATTTCAGATTGAGAAATTCTTTCTAGACCATTGTCTTCTGGATTAATTAGTTGTTCTCCAGATTTGGTAAATAATTTAAAACCACTGGTGAGAGATATTTCATCATATCCATCAAGCCCATGAATAATTCCATATTGACTTTTTTCATCTTGTAAAATATAATTATATAATCTTGCGATTTCTAAATTAAAAGTACCCAACATTAAATTTTGAGGCGAACTTGGATTCACAAGAGGTCCTAACATATTAAAAAATGTTTTTAAAGCCAATGCTTTTCTTGTTGGTCCAACAGCTTTCATGGCTGGATGAAATTTTGGTGCATGTAAAAAGCAAATATTTGCTTTCTCTAAATGACTTTTTAAAGTAGCTTCATTATTTGTAAACTCATACCCAAAACTCTGTAACATATCTGAAGAACCTGATTTTGATGAAACACTATAATTACCATGTTTCGCAACTTTCTGACCAGTCCCTGCCACCACAAAAGAGGTGATTGTTGAAATATTAAACGTGTCTTTACCGTCTCCTCCTGTACCAACTATATCTATGGTGTTATATTCAGATAAATCAACTTTAATTGCCAATTCTAACAAGGCCTCTCTAAAACCAGCAAGTTCATCAACGGTGATTGGACGCATCATAAAAACAGTCATAAAAGAAGCTAAATGAGCCTCATTAAAAGCCCCTCCAGCAATCTTTATCAAAATCTGTTTTGCTTCAGGCTTTGATAGTTTTTTATGTTGATATAATTGATTTAATATATTTTTCATTTGTCAAATAATCTTCAATGAGTCGTTATTATTTTCTGTACCTTTCTTTTAAAATTTATTTCTTGTAAGCATTTATAAAATTTTCAACTAGTTGTTCTCCTTGATCTGTTAAAATTGACTCCGGATGAAATTGAACTGCACTAATTGGAAAATGTTTATGACGAATTGCCATAATTCCTGCTGCTTCATCTTTTGCTGTTATTTCTAATTCGGTTGGAAAATTTTGATTGGATGCTATCCAAGAATGATATCTTGCTGCTTTAAATTTTACTGGAATATTTTTAAAAATAGTCGCATCAGATATAATCACTTCCATCTCCGTAGCAACTCCATGATATACCTCATCCATATTAATGATAGTTCCTCCAAAAACCTCAACAATAGCTTGTAAACCAAGACATACTCCAAAGATTGGTTTTTTGCCTGCATACCTTGAAATAACTTCTTTAAGAATCCCTGCTTCATCAGGTATTCCTGGTCCTGGAGATAACATAATCATATCATAGAAGTTAATTTCATCTAATGAAATTTCATCATTCCTAACAACTGTTGGATATTGATTTGTTATCTTTTCAACCATATGAACTAGGTTGTAAGTAAACGAATCGTAATTGTCTATAATTAATATTTTCATCTTAAATTTTTTCAGCTAAAATCAATGCCTTTTTTAATGCTGCCAGTTTATTATTAACCTCTTGTAATTCTTTCTCTTCATCTGAACGAATCACTATTCCTGCCCCTGCTTGATAATATAATTTATTTTGTTTGCTCACAAAAGAGCGAATTGCTATTGCTAAATTTACTGATCCATCCAATCCTATAATACCTACAGCTCCTCCATAAAATCCGCGAGATTGATTTTCATAAGTATCTATTAATTCCATTGCTTTATATTTTGGAGCCCCGCTTAAAGTTCCTGCAGGAAAAGTATCTCCAACAATTTTCATTGGATTGTCTTTAATATTTCCTTGAACAGTTGATACCAAATGAATGACATGGCTAAAAAACTGCACCTCTTTAAAAACCGCTACAGTTACCTCCTCTGCATGTTTACTTAAATCGTTTCTAGCTAAATCTACCAACATTACATGTTCTGCCGTTTCTTTTTCATCTTCTGACAATAACTTACCTAGCTTTATATCTTGGGCCATATCTCCCGTTCTTCTAAAAGTTCCTGCAATAGGATTTATTGTAGCTTTTCCATCATTTATTTTTATTTGAGCTTCAGGTGAAGACCCCATCAATTTAAAATTTCCATAATCGAAATAAAACAAGTATGGGGACGGATTTATAGAACGTAACGCTCTATACACATTAAATTCATCACCCTTAAATTTTTGCTGAAACTGACGAGATAATACCAATTGAAAAACATCACCTCTTTTACAATGACGTTTTGCTTTTTTCACATAATCTTTGAAATCATTATCTGTACAATTTGAAGATTCTTCACCAATAATTTCAAAAGATTGAGTATTAAAGGCATGTGACTCTATAATAGTTTCTATATCAGAAATTCTAGAGGTTGTTCCCTCTTCTACGTTTTCAATAAGAGTCATCTCATCGTTAAAATGATTGATAGCTATTATAAATCTGTAAAAACCATATTGCATAAATGGTATGGAAGAATCTGCTTGTTTGGTTGTGAATTTAATTTTTTCAAAATACTGAACACTGTCATAAGTAGTATAGCCATACAATCCATTGAATGACTTTAAAGATTCATCACAATCCAAATCGATACTTTGGCTAAATTTTGAAAATAATGTATAAAAATTATCCTCTACTCTATCTTTAAAAACTGTATTCCCTCCCTTATTTATTGAGAATTGATGATTTTCTACTTTCATGGAAACTACTGGCTCTATGCAAATGAAAGAGTAGCTCTCCTCTTTACTATGGTAGTCTGAACTTTCCAACAGTAGTGTATTGGCATATAAATCTCTGAATCTAATATATAACCCAACAGGCGTAATTGTATCTGAGATTCTTGTTGAGCTTATGGTTTTAAATGATACTTTTTTCACTTAGACTGAATTTATATTCAATAATCAATTTTACGTGTCTGCTGAACAAATTCAGCATAAAAAAAAGCTTATCGTGAGATAAGCCTTTTAGAATATGATATATACATGTTTGGACCTCACTTATTTAGATAAAAGAATTCCACCACCATGTATTTTGTTGTCTTTTCATTACACCACAAATTTAAACCCTCAATTTAAATATGACAAGTTTTATTATATCTTTTTTTTTAACCATTTACAATATGTAAGACAAGCAATACAATTATATTTAAATAAGTTACATGTTATAGTTTTTTATTAAAAAAAAATTATAAATTAAAACTAAAGAATATTATTTTATTCTTTTTATAAACTTTATTACCATTCTTTGCATAGATTTTATAATCATCTAATTTTAAATAAATAAATTGAGAATATGTGTGGTATAGTGTGTGCATTTGATTTAAAGGAAAGTTCAGAAAAATTAAGACCTCAAATTTTAGAAATGTCTAAATCTATTAGACACAGAGGACCAGATTGGAGTGGTATTTATAGTAATGATAAGGCTATTTTAGCACATGAAAGACTTGCAATTGTAGATCCTGCTTCAGGAAAACAACCCCTGTTTAGCGAAGACAAACAACTTGTTTTGGCAGCTAATGGTGAAATCTATAACCATCAAGAATTAAGAAAACAATTTGTAGCTGGTGAAGAAAATGAATTTGGGGGTTCCTACAAATTTCAGACTCAATCTGATTGTGAAGTGATTTTGGCATTGTATCAAAAAAAGGGAAGTGCCTTTTTAGATGATTTAAATGGCATTTTTGGATTTGCTGTTTATGACTGTATTAAAGACGAATATTTGATTGCCAGAGACCATATGGGTATTATTCCTTTGTACATAGGTTGGGATAAAAATGGAACATTTTATGTAGCTTCAGAACTAAAAGCACTTGAAGGGGTCTGCAATAAAATTGAAGTATTTCCTCCTGGACACTTTTTATCTAGCAAAGATGGAAAACTTACCAAATGGTATCATAGAGATTGGATGGATTTTGAGGCTGTAAAGGAAAATCAAACTTCAATAGACCAACTAAAAGATGCTCTGGAGGCAGCTGTTCACAGACAACTTATGTCTGATGTTCCATACGGCGTATTACTTTCTGGGGGGCTAGACTCTTCTATAACCTCTGCCATAGCAAAAAAATATGCACAAAAAAGAGTTGAATCTGGAGATACCCAAGAAGCTTGGTGGCCACAACTACACTCTTTTTCAATTGGATTGGTTGGATCTCCGGATTTAGCCGCAGCTAAAATTGTTTCAGATCATATTGGAACCATACATCATGAGGTGACCTTTACCATTCAAGAAGGGTTAGATGCAATTAGAGATGTTATTTATCATCTAGAAACCTACGACATCACTACCATTAGAGCTTCAACTCCAATGTATTTATTGGCTAGAGTTATAAAATCTATGGGAATCAAGATGGTGTTATCTGGAGAAGGTGCAGATGAAATTTTTGGAGGGTATTTATACTTTCACAAAGCACCAAACCCCGAGGAGCTTCACAAAGAAACTGTTCGTAAATTGGATAAACTATATCAATATGATTGCCTAAGAGCTAACAAAAGTTTAGCAGCTTGGGGTATAGAGGGTCGTGTCCCTTTTTTGGATAAAGAATTTATGGATGTTGCCATGAGAATAAATCCTCAAGATAAAATGATTAATGGAGAGCGTATGGAAAAATGGGTATTGCGTAAGGCTTTTGAAGCTTATCTTCCAGAATCTGTAGCTTGGAGACAAAAAGAGCAATTTTCAGATGGAGTTGGGTATAACTGGATAGACACATTAAAAACATTAGTAGACACTTCTGTATCTGATGATCAGATGCTACAAGCAACACATCGTTTCCCGATTCAAACACCTAGAACTAAAGAGGAGTTTTATTACCGATCTATTTTTGAAGAGCATTTTCCTTCAGAAACTGCTGCATTAACAGTACCATCTGTACCATCTATAGCCTGTAGTACTCCTACTGCTTTGGCCTGGGATAAAAGTTTTCAAAATATGAATGAGCCGAGCGGAAGAGCAATTAAAACAGTTCATGAAGATGCCTACTAACGTTAGCTTTAGATGATTTTATAAAAATCATCTAATAATCACTCCAATAAATGTCTTAAAATAACTTGTTTTAAGACATTTTATCATTTTATTCAATGCCTTTGTTTTTATAAATCTAAAAGCACCTATTTAAGAGGTTTTAAGATAGATTTAAGCCATTTACTAGTAATTAACAAATGTTGATAAAACGCAGTAATATCAGCAAACTAGCTTTCTTTAAATGCTCATATTTCGTAAATTTGTTTTATAGGATTTTCATCACTTTTTGTGATGATTTTTTATGATAAAAACACTTTAAATTATGAGCGAAGAAATTAAAAATAATTATGATGCTTCCAGTATACAAGC
>ERZ767114.276-NODE-276-length-31550-cov-4.421822_pt1 | contig 31550 bp, 31 predicted proteins | sample MGYA00374952_ERZ767114 | MGnify/ENA primary metagenome ERZ767114 (study PRJEB28939, sample SAMN06267156) | marine metagenome | isolation source: Columbia River Estuary | place: USA:Columbia River Estuary, USA | collected 2012-05-05 ...
AAGGCTAGAAACTTCGGATTCCTCACGCACATCTATTAATACAGTATTGTCACTTTTGAGCAACTCCAAGGCCTCGCCATGATTTAATCTTGGAATATTATCGTTTGCCTCTAAAAGCAATGAGCTTAACGTTTTATTTTCCATCAACAGTCTCCAAATTTTTATCATTAGATGTTGCAAAAAACACACCTATGAGAACCATAATACATCCTACAATAATTAAAAACGATACTAGTTCATCAAGAAAAATATTGCCCCAGATAATTCCAAATACAGGAAGAAAGTATGCAACAGTTGATGTTTTTACTGCGCCTACTTTTTCAATGAGACGCACATATCCAATAAATGATAAGCCGGTTGAAACAACACCAAGCCAAAGGACTGACAAAATTGCATTATTCGATGGAAAAGATGTTGGAAGATTAAATAAAGAAATTGGCAAAAGCAAAATAGTTCCAAATATTAATGACCAACCGATAAGCACCATTTTATTAATATTTATACAATATTTCTGTATAAATACTCCAGAAAATGCATAGCAAAATGAGCCTGCAAGGCAAATAGTAGCAGAGTATGGATCAATGGAGCTATTAGATGGATTAACTAAGATAATTATTCCAATAAAGCCAATTAAAAGGCCTATGACTTGTTTTGATATAATTTTTTCTTTAAGCCAAAATAATGCTATGAGCATAGTCATTAATGCTGTGGAAGAATTTAATATAGCTAACATATTTGAGTCAGAGCCTTTTGAAGCTTCAGAAAATAAGACAAAAGGTATGGCTGTGTTAGTTAAGCTAAGTATAAGAATATATTTAAAGCTTCTCTTAAAGAGTCTGAGTTGCTTATTGCGTAATAATAAAGGTAGGAATACTAAAGAGGCTAATGCCAGTCTGAGTTGAACTAAAAAAACAGCTCCAAGCTCTGGAGTTGCAATCTTTATGAACATAAATGCACTGCCCCAAATGGAGCCTAAAAAAATTAATAATGACCAATAACGTAATTCCATATGCAGAAAACCCCCAAATATTAATTTGAGGGTTTAGAAAAAATCTAACTGAAGCTTTAAAACCTCAATTAGTCAGAAACTTAAAAGATACCTTGTGTCAAAAGGCAGCCCCTCCGTTTCCTGGTTTAATATAAATACTAATAAGACCACCTCCATTATTCAGGGTAAAAATAGAAATGTTTGTAAGCCCCCTTAAAAAACTTACAAGCAAGACACCCATATTAAGTATATACATCTTATTGGTTATTTAAAGATGAAAGGTTAAATTTAAGAAAAAAGCTCTAATTGGGTAGCTGTATTACTAACAGAAACATTGTAATTGTAATAATTTGCTTTGTTTAAATACTTTTCTAATTCAACTAAATTGCCACTAAAATATTTATAAGCAATTGTTTTTTTAGATGATGTAAGATCCACTGCATTATCTAGTTCTTTTATAACACTGTCGTTAAAGTTTATATGTATTAAGTTATTCATAATAAAAATATACTGTATATTTATACAGTAGTCAAGAATTACTTCAATGGAGAGTAAAGCCTATTAGCTCTTAAACTAGTAAAAGCTACACTCATGAAAAGGATTACAATACAGGCACCCAGAACATCACCTATAAAAAATCGTAAAATCACCAATGGATCAAGGGTAATTGAAGGTTCAAGTAAAGTAATTATGGTGTTCGCTAAAATTGCATTAAGCAATCCAGATATAAAAATTACTAATACAATTTTTCTATAGTTATTTGAGTTTAATGGCGACATTATTGCCCCAGGTATATTAGCCTGTGACCAATCCGCTAAGTATCTGGCAAAAATTACTGATCCAATAGAACCGATGCTAGCAAGAGACCATGTACCCATGTATTGCTCAGGATTTATAAACAATGGGCCAGTCATTTCAGCTGCTAACAATGCTGGCAGTGACTTATATCCAAAAAAGCATATGCCAAGAACCCTAACACCATGAGGAAGATAAATTATACTTCCTTGCCAATCCATTTGCTCAAGGTCAACAAAAGCAAAATACGACCAGAATGACCAAACTCCCATAGCAAAAAGATATATAACAATATTTGTCAAGATGAAACCAACAATATTGTTTTTAGAAAACATAATTCAGGTGCGAAGTATTAAAAATTTAGTTAGCTACAACTATATCTAGGAAAGATTCTCTTTTATCCTCATTGGATTGATAAACATTAAGCAGATTATTTTCCTCAAGCTTTTTGATTGCTTTATAAACAGTTGAGCGGGATAAATGGGATTCATTAATTACTTCTGTAATATTACATTGGTTAGCTCGAGCAGTAATTTGTATGATAGTAAAATAAACTTTTTTTTCTGTTAAAGAGAAGCCGGCTATGTTTATGTCATGTTCAACAGAGCTTAACATTTCTAGAATTGAGTTCACGCTTGTAATGAAATTTTTCATACCGTTAAATTAACACATATCAATTTAAAGTCAAAAATTAGCTGGCGGAGAGAGGGGGATTCGAACCCCCGGTACCGATGAAGGTACACATCCTTTCCAAGGATGCACGATAGACCACTCTGACACCTCTCCTAAAAAAAGTAATTTTACATTAATTTAAAAAATTAATTCATAAATATAGCATTTAGCTTTTAGAAAAATAAAAGTTTGAATTAACAGATCTTACTGATTAAAAAATCTAAAATTTTTAAAAAATGGTTTCTTGCTTAAAGAGCGGATTGGGTTAATATCAATGCCCCCTCTTCTCATAAATCTGCCAATGATATCGAGTTTTTTAGGATTGTACTTGTTCTTAATTTCTGAGAATATTGCCTCAATACATTGTTCATGAAAATCACCTTTGTCTTTATATGAAACTAAGAAATTGTTTAACCAACTTATATCAATTTTTTCATCTGTATAGATGTAGATATTCGCAAAATCAGGTTGAGCTGTAACAGGACATATAGATCTAAAACCTGTAAATAGTAGTACTCTATGTGAAGGAGATTTCTTAAGTTTTGTTGTATTTAGATTTAGGCTTTCTGGTGCTTTAGAAAATTTATTTATGAAACGTATATTGATTGATGCTTCTGTGATTTTATCTAGGTCTTTTTTAATTATGTTGAGAACATCTTCTTTGTAACTGTATTGTTTATTATAAAATGAGTTAAGGTAAATTTTTAATGACTTTGACTCAACTATATTTTTAGAATATGAAGGTATTGATATCTCAAGAACTCTTAATACTGGAAGGTTATTTTTATCAAGATATGTAAACTCAAATGCATTCCAAAAATCCATACCAAATGAATCATTGTTAAGATTTCTTGGAATAGGATCTAAAGTTTTAAATGAGGCTGATGAGTAGCTTTTAACAACTTTTCCCAAATGCTTCCTACTCATTGTCTAATACCTGAACCTTTTTCTAATAAGTAGAGTGATGCGCCGCTTAAAAGAAATATAAAGCCTAGAATCATTCCCAAAGAAAAAGAAATTGAGACATCACTTACCCCCAACATCCCTTCTCTAAAAGTACTAACTACATAGAGCATTGGATTTGCTTTAGAAACAATTTGCCAAAATTCAGGGAGTATTTTAATAGAGTAAAAAACCCCTCCAAGATATATAAGTGGCGTAAGGATGAATGTCGGGATAATAGAGATGTCATCAAAACTATCTGCAAATACAGCATTTAAAAATCCCATTAAAGAAAATAGAATTGAGGTCAGTAGGAGAACCGTAATCGTTAAGAGTGGATTGACCACTGTAAACTCAGGGTAGAAAAGTAAACTTACAATAAAAACAATAAAACCAATTAAGACCCCCCTGCACACTCCTCCAATAACAAAACCAAGCAATATAGTCCAATTTGGCATTGGAGAAATTAAAAGCTCTTCAATGGATTTTTGAAACTTTACAGAATAAAAAGAAGAAACCACATTATTATAAGAATTTGTAATAACAGACATCATGATTAATCCAGGTATCATAAACTGTATATAATCCAAGCCCTCCATTGAACCAATTCTAGGGCCAATTAAGGATCCAAATATTACAAAATACAAGGACATAGTAACTGCAGGTGGGACCAAAGTTTGAACCCAAATTCTTAAAAATCGCCTAATTTCTTTTACTGCTAAGGTCCATAGGCCCACAGTTATACTGGGATTATTTTTCATTAGAATTTACCATTTCAATAAATAACTCTTCGAGTCTGTTTGCTTCATTTCTCATTGATTTAACTTTAATGTTTAACTTAGTAAGTTCGTCAAATAATGCATTAATAGACCTGTCTTTACTTACAGCTGCTACAAGAGTTAAAGGATCTTCAAGTTTAATTGGAAAACCATCTATTACTGGTGCTTTATCTAAAGGTGACTGAAGATCGAATACAAATCCTTGAACGTTAAGTGACCCTAAAAGATCTTTCATGCCTGTATTAGCTACTATCTTTCCATCATCAATAATACCTATGTTTCGGCAAAGCTGCTCAGCCTCCTCTAGGTAGTGAGTTGTAAGAATTATGGTAGTGCCATTTTGATTAATTTCTTTAAGAAAAGACCACATTTCTCTTCTAAGCTCTATATCTACCCCTGCTGTTGGTTCATCTAGAATTAATAATTTAGGCTCATGAACAAGAGCCTTGGCTATCATAAGCCTTCTTTTATATCCACCTGAAAGAGTTCTTGCCTGTTGATCTCTTTTATCCCATAAACTCAATCTTTTTAAGATGCTTTCCACTCTTGGCAGTGCTTCTTTTTTAGGAATTCCATAGAACCCTGCTTGAGTAACTACTATATCCATAACCTTTTCAAATTGAGAAAAATTAATCTCTTGCGAGACAACACCCAACATAGTTTTTGCTAAAGGAGAGTTTTTTTCTGTATCAACATCAAAAATCTTCACGGTACCGGATGATTTTGTAACTAAAGACCCAATAATACCTATTGTTGAAGACTTACCGGCTCCATTAGGGCCGAGTAAAGCGTAAAAATCACCTTCATTTACTGATAGTGATATCCCTTTAAGAGCCTTTACTCCGCCAGGATAAGTTTTTTTAAGATCTGTAATCTCTAATGCAAATGCCATGATTTTTATTTCTCAGTTTTGTCTAAGCCAACAACAAATATACTAAGTATTATACCAATTAATAAACCAACCCATGCACTGAAGAAGGTTATAAAGACAGCTATCAATAGTGCTGATGCCATTTCAGAATTCTTTTTAGGTATTGCCATTGCGACATATGCGCAAGCAAAACCAGTCAATATGAGAGTAAGAGATAAGGCCATTTGCATTAAAGGCTTCATTAAAGTTATGAACGGTAAAGTGAAATAGAGAATAGGGAGTGCCATTAGATAATATGAACCTAGACCATCAAATATGGATGGCATTTCTTTAAAGCCCTTTTTCCATCTTTCAACAACAACAACATGAACACCCGTCCACAGTGCTCCCTGTGTTGGAAAAAAAGGATTTACTAATAAGCCTAAAAGATTTCTTGCAGCTATCGAAAGATGAGATCTGTTAAGGTCAATATCCAAAGTTTCATCTGGTCTAGATTTTTGGGCATCGTTAAGAACTTCATTTGCGGTAATTAAATCACCAAACAGCAACGTATAGCCTATTACAACCAAAGGAATTGCCTCTAGGTACATTTCCATTGGAGGGAAACCAATAGCAAGTGGGGATGTTTTATTAAACAAAGATACAACATCAGGTATTTTAAAGCCCCATTCAATATTAAATGTAACCTCATTACATAAAAAAGCTATAAATGCTGCAAGAACAAAACCAGGAAGAAGGCCTAGAGAGCCCACTTTGCTAAAAAATTTATTATTAACCGCAAGTCTTTTAAAAGGGTCTGAGAAAGTTGTTATGACACAAACGGAAATTGCAACAAACATTGAAATTGGTTGTAATAATAACTTATCTAGATCTGTAACAAAAACTTGATAAAACGCCGCTAAGGCTGCACCAAGAATAATTCCAGCTTTCAGCCCATTGGGAATAATCTGTATTAACCTTTTACCCCAACCTGTAACACCTAAAATAAAAATAAGAAGGGTGAATTCAATACATATAGCTGCCATGTATTGGAAAGTTGTTACATCGTAAACACCAGTAAATTGACCTTTAGCAGCAAAGGCAGCAATAACAATAGGTAATGCAGGCGTTATCCATCCGGGAGCCATTGGCTCTCCAAATAATATAGGCCCAGAAGCTATTAACGTTCCAGCAATAAAACTTAAAGCAACTCCTTCTTCAAAACTAAGACCAAGCCCCATTGCCACAGGCACTGCTGCAAATGCAGTCGCTCCAGAAATAACCATGCCTTGAAAAAACTCACCAGCTCTAAATCTAATATGTATGAATGGAATTCTTAATGTAAATGGTCCCCATTTAATACCCCTACTGTTGTTTGTTGTATTCATTTAGTTAACTCTCCCATTGCGTTTTCTAAACCCTTTAAGGTTAAAGGATACATTCTATCTTCAAATAAGTCTCTTAAAATGCATACTGACGAGGAATAATCCCAATGATCATCAGGAACTGGGTTTAGCCAAGCCATATTATTAAAATGTTCTGTTAATCTATTAATCCAAGCAACACTTGGTTCTTCATTCCAATGCTCAATACTTCCACCTGAATTTGTGATCTCATACGGTGCCATAGTTGCATCTCCAACCACAATAATTTTATAGTCAGATGAGTATTTGTTAATAATGTCTTGTACAAGAAATCTCTCTTGCGATCTCCTTCTATTATCTTTCCAGACAGACTCGTAAATAGAATTATGAAAATAGAAATATTCTAAATGTTTAAACTCTGTTTTAATGGCTGAAAAAAGCTCTTCACACAGCTTTATATAAGGGTCCATAGATCCACCAACATCAAAGAGCACAATAACTTTAACTGCATTAGACCTCTCTGGTACCATTCTGATATCAAGATAACCAGCATTTTTAGCTGTTGACTTAATTGTTCCATCCATATCAAGCTCAAGATCATTGCCATGCCTAGCAAATTTTCTAAGTCTTCTCAAAGCCATCTTCATTTCTCTGGTACCAATAATGATAGAATCATCAAGATTGCTATATTGCCTTTGTTCCCAAACTTTCACAGCAGATTTTTGGCCACCCTCTCCCCCAACTCTTATGCCTTCTGGATTTTGGCCGCCATGTCCAAACGGTGAAGTGCCATTAGTACCGACCCACTTATTACCGCCCTCATGCCTATCTTTCTGTTCTTCCAACCGCTTCTTAAATTCTTCAAGTAGCTTGTCAAGGCCTCCTAGTGACTTTATTTTTTTAAGCTCTTCTGGATCTAATTCTTTTTCAAATGCCTTTCTTAACCAGTCTTCAGGAATAAGAGCTTGAAAAATATCCTCAAGCTTCTCAATGCCCTTAAAGTAGATATCAAAAGCTTTATCAAACTTGTCATAATGTTTTTCATCTTTTACCAATATTGCTCTTGATAAATAGTAAAAGTCGTCAATGCTTGCATAGACTAATTGCTTCTCAAGAGCACCCAAAAGGTCCAGCAGCTCTCTAAGGGAGCATGGAACACCTGATGCTCTAACAGTTTGGAAAAGATTTATAAGCATTTACTTAGATGATGCGGATTCTCTTCTAGACATAAATGCCAATCTTTCAAGAAGTTGAACATCTTGCTCATTTTTTAACAACGCACCATAAAGTGGTGGAATAGCTTTAGACGAATCTGCATTTTTAAGTATTTCATCAGGCATATCATCGGATAATAATAGCTTTAACCAGTCAATCAATTCTGAAGTTGATGGTTTCTTTTTAAGCCCTGGAATTTTACGAAGATCAAAAAAGATTTCAAGCGCTTCACCAACAAGCTTTTTCTTTATTTTTGGATAATGAACAGAAACAATTTTGTTCATTGTTTGTCTATCAGGAAATTGTATATAGTGGAAAAAGCACCTTCTTAAAAATGCATCTGGTAGTTCTTTTTCATTATTAGACGTCATTATAATTAAAGGTCTGTGTTTGGCTTTGATGGTTTTACCAGTCTCATAACAAAAGAATTCCATTCTATCTATTTCTTGAAGCAAGTCATTTGGAAATTCAATGTCAGCCTTATCTATTTCATCTATTAACAGAACAACTTGTTTATCAGATTCAAAGGCTTCCCATAACTTACCTTTATTTATGTAGTTAGCTATGTCCTTAACCCTCTCATCACCCAGTTGTGAGTCTCTTAACCTTGTTACCGCATCGTATTCATACAAACCTTGTGAAGCCTTAGTGGTTGATTTTATATGCCATTCGATTAACTCCAGCCCCATTGCATCTGCAACTTCAATAGCAAGAAGAGTTTTACCAGTTCCAGGCTCTCCTTTAATTAAAAGAGGTCTTTCAAGTGCTGCTGCTGCATTAACAGCCAGACTAAGATCTTCTGTTGCTATATAATTTTTTGTTCCTTTAAATTGCATCTTTATTCCCTATATTTTTGATAATTTTTCATCCGATTTAAGTATTCTAGTCAGTTGTCTGCTCGAAGCAACAAAATTTCCATTCAAATCCCAAATTCTTGCGTCTTGTTCAAAGTAACCTTTTCTTATATCTGAGGCTCTAAAGTCTGCAAACAACTTTGAAGTAGTTGGCATCATGCGTATATGTGTTGTTAAGGTGATAGTTGGAATCCAGCCAAGTGCCCCATATTTATTTGATACTACCGGAGGAAGAATATCGGAATAATAGAAAAGGCAAAATTGATCAGCAAGCCCTCCAGACATTTCTAAAAAGGCTGAGCAACGTGCTTCAGCACTCTCTTCTCTATCTGGTCTATCCCACCAAGCATGATTAGGATGAACCCTGCAATCTAGTTGCTTGATGAATGATGGGGTGAAACCTTCTGAAATCATGTCATAGTTCAAGCTTTTGTATTGATTGTGATTATCATCATTAAATATCTCAGGCATGGCTGTATTCAAACCATCAAAGCCTTTCATATGTTCAAAATCAGAACAAGTGCCTGTTAAAGTTGCACGTACTTTGTCATCCTGGACAAGCTTTACGAATCCAGATGAACTGCCTCGACCAACCTTAAGAATATCAACTTCTAGAAATGCATCTTTTGCTTCAGTTCTATCTAAGTATTGTATAGATGAGCTAATGGATGTTGAATGAGGAAGGCAAGTTATCAATGCATTATTCATTACAGCTTTAAGATAGCCTCCATGTGGTGTATTCCCAACAAAATAATCTCTATCAGGGGTTATTTTAAACGAGCTATCTGATAATTTTTCAATAGAAATAGCTGAGTGAAATTTATTAAATTGATTCATGTTTTATGATTTTAGTTCATAATTATGGATATATAAAACCTTTAATTATGAATAAACTATTTGACATAGCATGCAACTTTACAAGTAACAGATTTGACGAAGATTTGGATAAAGTTATTGTCAATGCTATTGATAAAAATGTAGATAAGTTTCTCCTTGTTTCAGCAGAAATGGGAGACATTAATAGAATCTTAGATATAAATAATTTGTATCCAAATAATTGTTACTTTACATCTGGGGTTCACCCGCATCATGCAAATGATTTTTTTGATGAGTCTCCATCTATTTTAGACAAGCTTGTTACAGAGCATAATCCAAATGCTATTGGTGAGACTGGTCTTGATTTTTTTAGAAATATATCAAGCTATGATAATCAGGTCTATGCATTTGAAGAGCAAATTAAAATTGCTATTAAGCATAATAAGCCTCTCTTTCTTCATCAAAGAGACTCTCATAGAGATTTTATAAATGTTTTAAATAAATATAAAAACTATTTACCTAAGTGCGTTGTTCATTGCTTTACAGGCTCTCGAGACGAGCTAAATGAATATTTAAATAGCGGTTTCTATGTAGGATTAACTGGTTGGATATGTGATGAAAGACGAAATCAAGTGTTGAGAGAAACTATTAAAGATATTCCTTTAGAAAGATTGATGATAGAAACTGATTGCCCTTATTTAATCCCAAGAAATATTAAGGTTAAAGGCAACAGAAATGAACCATCCTTTTTGCCACATATAGCTAGCGAGATTGCATCTTTGATGCGCGTAGATGAAAAAGTTCTGATAAAGCAGACATATGAGAATGCAATAAACTTTTTTAATTAAAAGCTTTGGGGTCTAGGTTAAATTTTTCTATTAACTTTGAGCTATCAGCACCCTTCTCTTTTGAGTTGTGTTTAATACCTAATGCAGATTTTGAAAACCTTGGTGAGGGATTGGGTTGAATAACTCCATCCAAAGTTGTGAAGGTTTTTCTTTGTATATTATGCTCATTTAACGGAGCTTCAGAAATTGAAAGAACTGGGGTTACGCAACCATCAGTATTGTCAAATATTAAAGCCCATTCATCCCTAGTTTTTGTAAGAATGATTTTTGTTACTTTATCTTTTAATTCCGTCCATTTACTTTTATCCATTTGATTTAAAAAATCTTTATCTGTAATTTCAAGTTTTTCTAAAAAAATACTATAAAACTTAGGTTCAATAGACCCAATAGCTAAAAACTTACCATCTGCACATTCGTAAGTGTCATAAAAATGAGCAGCCCCATCCAGCAAATTTGACTCTCTTGCATCTTCCCAGTAACCCATTTGATTAAATGAATAAAAAAAGCTCATTAACATAGAAGTTCCATCAATCATTGCAGAGTCGACAACCTGGCCTTCTCCTGTCTTGATTTGATGAACAAATGCAGCTGTCATTCCAAGAGCAAGATGCATCCCTCCGCCACCATAATCACCAATCAGGTTTAGCGGAGGAGATGGAGGAGAATTTTTTCTTCCCATTGCTCCCAGCGCTCCAGTAAGAGAAATGTAATTAATGTCATGACCTGCATTTTTAGACATAGGACCGTCTTGACCCCAACCAGTCATTCGCCCATAAACAATCTTTGGATTAATCTTAAAACAATCATCAGGACCTAAACCCAAGGATTCCATAACTCCTGGTCTATAACCTTCAATCAAACCATCAACTTGAGAAAGTAACTTTAAAATTTCATCTCTTGTAGCAATTTTTTTAAGATCTGCAGTTAAGGAATACTTGGATCTATTATGAATATCAAACTTATTGTAAATACCCTTTTCATTGATTCTGTTAATAGTTATTACTTCGGCTCCTAGATCAGCAAGTGCCATTCCGCAAAAAGGACCTGGTCCAATTCCTGCAAATTCGACTATTTTAATTCCATTTAATGGGCCCATAGGATAATACTATTTGAAAAGATTGGATTTGACTAATAAATTTGGCAGTAAAGTTAAGGATGAAATGAAAGAGATAATGAGAGCCATGCTTGTAAAAATTCCAAATAGAACGGTTGGAAAAAAATTAGAGAAAGCTAAAATCGAAAAACCAATAGCTATAGTAGCTGCAGTATAAAACAATGCCCTGCCTACATTTATGTGGGAATTTTTCATTGACATCATAGGGTCATTTGTTAGCTTCATCTCTTTTTTATATCTATACATGTAGTGAATAGTGTTATCTACAGCCATACCTACGCTTATAGCTGCAACAGTGATTGTCATTATATCTAGAGGAAGACCAAGGAGGCCCAATACCCCTACCACAGACAAAGCAACAAAAATGTTTGGAACAAGACCAATCACCATGGCTTTAAAACTTTTAAATATTAGCAAGAACATTAAAGCAATTACCGCAAATACAATAGATATGGAACCAATTTGAGCTGCAAATAATGATTGCAGCATATTATTGTAAAGAACTGCTAGGCCGGTAATTTCAAATTGATCTTCGTCTAAATTAAAATTCTCAACTAAATCATACCTAATTTCTTTAATCAGATTATTTCTATTCAATCCTGGAGCAGTTTCAACGACTCTTGTTGAAATCCTCACAACCGAATCATCTTCATTTATGTATGAATATAACAATGTATCTTTAATATCTTCTGGAAGGACCGATCTCAACAATGCTAATTCAAGATCATTAAGGTCTTCCCCTTCATTTATCTCCCTAGCAAGCTTAATGCCGCTTGCGACACTCAAAACCTTACCTATCTGATCTTTGGCACTTAAATAATCGTGTATCTCTTCAAGTTTAGATAAACTATAAATGTTCCACCAATATCCTGATGCCTTAGAAGAGTCATCTTCAAATAGATCGTCGATAAAAAGGTCGTCTTCCTCGCTCTCATCAATAAAATTATTAGATGGTTCAGAGATAATAATATCTAAAGTAGCTGTTCCTCCTAGGTCTGTGTCTATCTTTAACATACCCTGGTAAATTTCAGTCGAGCTATCAAAATAATCTATAAATTTATTTTCAACCTCTAATTTAGACGACCCTAGAATAAGCAAGCATGTGGCTATAAGGGATATTAAAAAAATAATTAAAGTATTATGTTTAGAAAAGTTATAAAGAATATCTGTAATCTTATGAAGTTGTAAAATATCCTTTGTTTCTATATTTTTAATTAAAATTAAGGCGCTGGGTATAAAAGTAAATGTTGTAACGAAAGCAAAAAGTATTCCTACAGACATCATCTTTCCAAATTCTATTACGGGCTTTAAATCACCAGAAAGCAAGGACATAAAAGCTATTCCCGTTGTAAACGCTGCAAAAAAACATGGGGCTATGATTTGCCTTAATGTTTCATTCAATCTTTCTTTTCTAGAAGGAATGCCTTCCATCAATTCATTAAATTTAACTAGAACATGAACTGTGAGTGAAATAGTTAATATTAATAAAAGTGCTATAAAGTTCGACGATACAACGCTTATTTTCCAGTCCATAAAACCAAGAAATGCTGCTGTAGAGAATGTTGCAAGAAAAGCATTGGTTAATGGCAAAATGACAAACCAAATATTTCCAAAAAATAAGTAAAGCATGAGAGCAAAAACAATTGCGACTCCAAGACCAAAAACAACTAAATCATCTTGAATGAATGACATCATATCCGTAGCAATCATTGATGGGCCACCAAGATATATCGTTCCATAGTCTTTATATGAAGACATTACATCTCTTATAGATTTTATGGTTTCAACATTTTGATTTGAAATCTCATCATTAAATTTAGAGATCTCGGAACTCAAAGCCACAACCAAATCTTCATCATTTAATTCAAGCGCTTCATATCTTCTTTCAATCAGATTATTGTAATTTTCATTAGCTTTAATATTTATCTGTATGGCGGTTGTATTTCCATCTTTGCTGATAATAAGACTTTGATATATGGGGTTGTTTAAAAATTCATCTTTTGCCAAGGCAAGGTTTATATCTGGATTATCAAGATCTTTTAAATTATCTGATACATCAACCAAAGGGACTCTTGGTTGAAAGAAAACAGGAGCATCTATAATTGATAAAACAGACTCAACCCTATCAACCTCTCCAAGCTCTTTATCAAGCTTCTTAATTAATTCTATAATTTCGCTCGAGAAAATCTCACCATATGGCTCAAATACAACTATAAGAAAGTCTGAGCTACCAAATTCTTTCTCAATACTTCTATAGGTTTTTAACGCTTGATCACCCTCAATAACAAGAGCATCAGAAGATGCATCAAGTTTAAAATTATTTATGCCATAGGAGCTTGCTAACATCAGCAAACCTAACAATAAAAGAATATTTTTGTGGTAGTTATTAATTATATTTAAGTACTTTTTCATTTTTTATTTACGCATTGAGGAGATTCAAGGTCTGATTTATTATTTTCAAATTCCTCACTTGTGAATAGATGCATTGACAAGGCATGAATATTATCTAAAACGCCTGCTAAAACTTTATGCACCTCCTTATGTCGCTCGATTAGCTTTAATCCAACAAAATCATCAGCAACAATTATAAGTTTAAAGTGAGTTTCAGAGTTCAATGACGTATTGTGAAGATGGCTTTCGTTAATGACGTCAATAGAGTTTATGTTAATTGAATTACAACAAAGGGTTTTAATTTTTAGGGCGGTATTCATTTATCTATAAGAGGTTGTAAGAATATTAACCATCTAGCGAAGGATTAAGATTAATATTATTAATAGTTTTTATAATTTGCTCCCAATGAAGCCAGTTTTCGGTATCCATAGAGGCGGCGTATTCAGCAGCTCTCAGCATGGCAATAGTTTCAGCTTCCTCTCCATATTGCGATATTAATGCTATGGCTGAATTTTCAATACTTTTATTCATGATTTGTAATTAAAGGTTAGCCATTAGATATGAGTTTCATATCAGCTCTTTCAATCATCCCCCAGTCAATAATCTTAAACTCACCAGCATTTGTTTCAACCAAAGCAGTGCATGATTCAACCCAGTCACCACAATTATGATAGGAAACGCCATTAATTGTAGTAATTTCAGCTTTATGAATATGGCCGCAAACAAGACCATCAAAATTACGCCTTTTGCACTCATTTGATAAAGACTCCTCATAATCTGACATTTTATTTACTTTCTTTTTTGCCTTATCTTTTAGATATTTTGCCAAGGACCAATAGCCAAAGCCGAGTCTTGATCTGAAAAAATTTAGAACAATGTTTATTTTAAGAAGAAGTGTGTATATTTTATCTCCAAGAATAGATAGCCTTTTTCCATATCTAGTTACAACATCAAATTGATCGCCATGAATAATTAAAAGCTTTTTTCCCCTTACAGTTGTGTATGAATGCTCCTCTTTAAGTTCTATGTTACCAAGCTCAAGTGGTTGGTAAAGTCTCAAGAAGTCATCATGGTTTCCTGTAATATAAAAAACCTTTGTGCCCTCTTTTGATTTATTTAAAAAATTATTAAAAACATCGCTATGAGATTGAGGCCAATATAACTTTGACTTAAGCCTCCAACAGTCGATAATATCTCCAACTAAAAAAAGATTATCGCAAGAATGATTATTAAGGAAATTATTCAAAAAATCTGACTGACACCCTTTTGATCCTAGGTGAATATCAGAAAGAAAAATAGATTTATAATCAGACATATCGGTATTATAACAAAGTGTTAATTGCAAAAACGTATTAATTTATGAACATTTTATGGGTTAAAGATGGAAAGCTGGGCCATGAAAAGCAGGTGAATGCTTTGCTGGAAGAGATAAGCAGCACCCAACATATTGATATAACAGAGATTAAGGCAAGTACAGTATTGAATCAAATTCTCGAGTTGATAACATTTGGCCTATTTAGCAAAGATATAGATGGTATTGAGAATATTGATTTTGATTTAATTATTGGGGCTGGTAGTGACACCCATTTAAAAATAATCAATCTTAAAAGAAGATTTAAAAAGGCTAAAACAATTTCTATATTATGCCCAAATATAATTATGAGAAAATCGTTTGATTACATTTGTATCCCTACCCATGATTCGCATAAAAGAATAAACAAGCATAAATCCATTTTTTTTGAGGGTTCTTTATCGAAAATTTATGATGGGCCAACTGAGGAATCAATAGGCATGTTTTCTATAGGGGGCATGAATAAACATTATGAGTTTGATGAAGATTATATTTTGGAGCAAGTTTGTTTCTTAGCATCAATCCACCCCTATAAAATGTGGCATATATTCAATTCGAGAAGAACCCCAAGCTCTATGAATAATAAAATTAAAAATTTGTTAAGTAGTTTTAAAAATATTATTTTTGAAGATGTGCATAGCAATGATATTAAAAATCAATATCAAGATATTCTCCATAGTGCCTCAATAAGAGTTATAACAAAGGACAGTGTTAATATGGTTTATGAGAGCCTATCATCTTCAGGACAAAGTTTTGTATTTGATATGGAGGCTAAAAATTCAAACAAGATAGTAAAGAATATAAATGCATTAATAAATGAGAGAAGGATTGGTTGTCTAGATAAAACTTTAATGGCAGATGGTCTTTTTAATCTAAAATTGCGACCTCAAAATAAACACTTGGATGTAATGCGTGAAGTTGAAAAATTAGCATATACAATCTTAAATAAGCTCAATAGACGATGAATGTCCTGCATATAGTAATGAGCAACTCTTTTGCAGGTATCGAGCAGCATGTTAATGAGCTAGCAAGGGTCCAAAAAAATAAATCGAATATTAGCCTAATAGTTTCATCAAATATTATTGGAAAATTTGACAAGCATCTAGACACTAAAGAAGTAAAAAACTTTGGAAGAAGATCAATATATAACATTGTAAAACTATCTTTATTAATTAAAAATATTAATCCAGATATAGTGCATTCGCACGGTACAAAAACAACAAAAATTATAAACATAGTAAAATATTTCACTTCTTTTAAGCATGTATCAACAATTCATGGCATAAAGAAAAACTTAAATGCATACGAAAAGGCTGATTTAGTAATAGGAGTTTCTTCAAAAGCAGTTGCTAACTTAAATGTTCAATCAAAAGTAGTTTCAAATTGGTGGTCACCAATGATGAATAGTAATTCTGACATCAAAACAAATGAATATGCTCTGTCTGTTGGAAGATTGGAGAAAGTTAAAGGTTTTGATCTTCTTGTCAAAGGGTGGCGAAACATTAACTCAAACCTTGTAATTATTGGATCTGGTAAAGAGTATAAAGAACTTAAATCATTGATATACAAATATAAATTAGAAAGTAAAATTAAAATTATTAACGAGATTAGTCAGGATGAATTAGTCAAATTTTATAAAAAAGCTTCGGTCTTATTGGTATCGTCTCGAAATGAAGGCGGTCCTAGGGTTGCTCTTGAGGCTCTCAAAAATGAGGTCCCAGTTCTATCAACAGATGTAGGCCATATGAGCGACATACTGCCTAATGAGTTTCTGGCTAAACCTGATGATCTTAACTCTCTTACTAGGCTTCTAGAAACCTATGTAGATAAAATAAATATTTATGATCAATCATCAATATATGAGTATGTGCAGTGTGAGTACTCTGTTGAGGAAAAAGCAGAGCAAATTGATCAAATTTATAAAGATTTATTGATAAGTTCCTGATACAGAGAAATTGTTGAATCTGTCATCCTCTCTGAAAGAAATGTATTGGATTTTGGTGATTGGAAATTCTTGCTTGATACCTCAATCGTTCTAGACTTTAAAGAGTTGATATCATTTAAATCAACTAAGCCATGAGGAAAAAGCTCTTCAAGAATCTCTTTAGTGCCACCATGATTCCAGCCAATAACTTTTGCACCTGAAGACAAGGCCTCTATAGTGGTTCTCCCAAAAGGCTCAGGTTTGATTGAAAGGTTATAGACAATATCTGATATTTTATAGATATTAGAAATATCATTTCTGGAACCTGTGAAAGTAATAAAGTTGTTTATACCCTTTTCATCAACTTTATCTTTTAATTCAGATAAATATCTCTGCTTTTTTCTTGATGTAGGGCCAACAACAAGAGCATGAAAATTCATGTCTTTTAATGAAGCAATAAGTTCAATAAAGCTGTCAACACCCTTCCACTGTGAAATTCTTGTAGGTAAAGTTAGTATAATTTTATTCTTGGTTTGTGGAAATTCATTATGCCAATCTTCTAACCATTCCGAGTTAGGACTACCCATATTAAATACCTTAGGGTCACAACCTCGAGGAATAATTGTAATTTTTGAATTATCAACATTATAAGTCTCAACGACATAATCTCTGACCACTTTACTAATTGCTATAATATGGTCAACTTTGGCCATGACTTGGCTATATATCGGAGTGCTGTATAGCCCATGAAAGGTAGATATAAGCACCGGCTTCTTTTTCAATTTTTTAAATGCAAGGTAGTTTATCCACGCTGGCATTCTTGACCTAACATGAACAATATCAGGTCGATGCTCCTCATAAATTTTTGCAAGCTTGAAAGCTAAGAAAAGAGATAATGGATTTTTCTTATGAACAGGAAGGTTTATGTGGATACCTCCGTTAGAAACAATATCAGTTTCAAAAATACCACCATTTGATATAACAATGGAATCGTGACCTTTCTCTACAAGGGTTTTTGAGAAATCTTTAGTACCTCTTTCAACTCCCCCGATATTTAGTTCAGGCAAAATTTGAATAACTTTAAGTTTATTCATGCCTTAGTGCTATTACCGGATCAAGTTTAGCTGCTTTATTGGCAGGCCAAATTCCAAAAAACAACCCAACCAGGGCTGAAAAAGATATTGATCCAATTATAGCTACTAATGGCATCTCAAAAGGCCAACTAAAGATAGAAGTAAGAAGAGCTAATAATGAAGTTCCAATAAGCACTCCTATAATTCCCCCAATTCCACAAAGAAGGATAGCTTCTACAATAAACTGAAGCATAATAATATTCCTAGATGCCCCTAGTGCTTTTCGTAAACCTATCTCTCTTGTTCTTTCAGTAACAGAAACAAGCATTATGTTCATAACGCCTATTCCTCCCACTAGTAAACTGATAGCAGCGATACCTGCAATTAAAAAAGTAAAAATATTCGTAGCATCTCTTCTTAAATCAGAGAACTGACTATAGTCTGCAATTCTAAAATCATTATCCTGTCCCGGACCAATATCGTGCTGTTGTCTTAAAATCCTTTCAATAGACATCATAACTTGCTCAATATTTGCATCATTTGCAACACCAACATTAATGGAATCAACTCTTACTCTTCCAAATATTCTTTGTGCAGCTGTAAGTATGGGGACATAAAGCTCCTCATCTGGACTTTGCCATCCTGTTGACCCCTCCTCTTTTAATATGCCTATGACCTCATAAGACACGCCTGCGATTGTTATTTGTTTTCCTAATAATGCATCAGGTCTTGTTTTAAGTTCTTGAGGAACTTTTGACCCCACAACAACAACTTTTCTTCTGGCTAAATTATCTTCCTCATTAAACAATCGCCCGATACCCAGGTCATAACCCCTAACATTAAAATGTATCGGCAAATAACCCCCAACTCTTCCGCTAATATTAGCTGTGTTAAATTTGATTTGCCTAGAACCCGTCATTGTTGGAGAAATCTTCCAATTGTGTTCAAGATCTTTATTTAATGCCGCAGCATCTTTTAAAACTAATGGATTCAAGCCCTGGGTTACAGCCCCTCTTTTTCTTTGACTTGGACCAACATACAAAGTCCTTCCTCCAAGATCATCAATTTTTTCATCTAATGATTTTGAGGCGCTAGAACCAAGACCAATTATTGCTATAACAGCTGCGGTACCAATAATGATAGCCAAGGCAGTCAAAAATGAACGTATTTTATTGGATCTTATCGATGATGATGCTGATTTAAGAGCTTCTGTGAATAAAGATAAATCAATCATAAATGGCGATATTAACTGTTTTATTTTAGCAAGCATATAAATTAACCAAAGCTAAATGAGGCATTTACACGCTCTTTAAATCTTTTTTGATAATCAAAAAGACTCTTACTTGGCATTATATAGATAGTGTCACCCTGGTTAAGACCATCTAAAATTTCTACATTAGCCAAGTCCGAGACACCAATTTCCACCCACGTAAGCAAGGGTCCATTGAGTGAGTCTTTAATTACTATAAATTTATTAAAATTCTCGCCAGAAACTTTATCCTCAAGGAATTTATCAATATTACCTGTTGGTATATTGATTATTGAAGCTGCGGAATAAATATCTTTTCGGGTGCGCAAAGACATAGACGGAGTGCTTAATGCAACTTCTTTATTTAATACATCTATGACTACATCAGTATTCATACCAAGTAGTAATAAATTTTCTTTATTATCTATGTCAATCAAAACAGGGAACGTTGTAACGTTTTGCTCTACGCGTGCCTTAGGTTCAATTTTAGATACAGTGCCAAAAAATTCCTTGTCTCTGTATGCAGCTACTTTTATTGAGACTTTTTGACCAATGGATACCTTTCCTACATCAATCTCATCAACAAGAGCTCTCACTCTAACTTTTGAAAGATCGGCCATAGTCATTAAGACAGTCCCGCCTCCCACTGCCTGGGTTGGTGATGAAATAACTTGCCCAACCTCTACAGGTCTTGATATAACTGTGCCTGATACTGGAGATCTGACGATAGTATCGTCTAATGCAATTTTTGCGTTTTCATAAGTAACCTGAGTTCTTACAAGAGTAGATTTAGCTTGAGCAAAGCCCTCTTGGATATCCTCAAAATCTTTATCAGAAATACTTCCTTTATCATGTAACTGCTTGCCTCTTATAAATTGAGCTTCTGCATTTTCAAGCCTTACATTAGATGCTGTAAGATCTGATTTCGACTGATCTAGTATGTTTTTAGGAGTTCTTTGATCGATTTGTGAGAGCATTGAGCCTTTTTCAATAAAATCACCAACTTCTGCACCTAAGAAAAGAATCTCACCTGAGGCTTTTGACTTGATTTCAACAGATGATATGGCTTCTATCAAACCAGATGCTTCAATTGAAACAAATAATTTTTTTGGAGAAACTTCATCTTTTTTATAAAAATTTGCTAAAGCCTCATCTTGTTTTGGCTCTTCATCAGATGAAAAAGTAAAATATATAATCACTATTGCAATGATGCCTAGAATTGTTAATTGTTTTTTATTTAGTTTTTTCATAAATATCCTTTGTTAGTTAATTCTATCAGACTCAATAAGACCATCTCTAATTTTAATAACCCTCTTGCATTGATCAGCAATTTCTTGCTCATGTGTTATAAGAATTATTGTTTGGCCTTCGCTATTTAATTTTTTGAAAAGATTCATTACATCTGCTTCTGTTTTGCTATCAAGGTTTCCTGTAGGCTCGTCTGCAAAGATAATACTTGGTTTGTTAACAAGAGCCCTTGCTATGGCCACTCTTTGCTGCTGACCACCTGAAAGCTCTGATGGGCCGTGATGCATTCTGTCATCTAAACCAACAGCCTGAAGGACCTCTGTGGCTCTTTGCAACGACTCTTCTTTGCCTTTACCTGCATATTTAAGAGGAAGTAAAACATTATCTAGTGCTGAATTTTTAGCAAGAAGGTGGAAGGATTGAAAAACAAAACCAATTTCCTTATTTCTTATAAGAGCAAGTTCGTCTTCATCTAGATTATTAACAAGTTTATTGTTAAGCAAGTACTGGCCTGAAGTGGGTGTGTCTAAACAACCAATGATATTCATTAATGTAGTTTTTCCAGAACCTGAGGGACCCATTATTGCAATAAATTCACCCTTCTCAACGCTAAAATTAATACCTTTCAGCGCTTCAACAGTAGTGCTCCCCATAATAAATGATCGCTTAATATCTTTTGTTTGAATTATCATAAATATTTGACAGAAAAATGTTAAAAAAGTTTAGCTAGCTTGAAGGTTTTCAAGATAAAGCAACCAACCCTCAGCAGAGGTTTTGGTGGCTTCAAAATCTAAGGCATTATTAAATAACTTAGATGCTGTTTTGTAATCATTGCTTTCGTATTTACAAATACCCATTAGTAAATCCAGTCTTCCAGGTGTCTTCTTGTATTTTAAATCTTTAGCTCTTTTAAGATATGTATATGCCAGATCCCAATTCTCCTCTTCAAATGCAAATCTACCTATCTTAAACGCAGTATCTGGATCATTATCAATACCTAGAGATTTTATTAGGTATTCAATACCAATAACTCTATCTTTAAGAAGGAAATATGAATCAGCTAAAAGATCATAATTTTCTTTTGTCTTTTCAACAATTCCAAACTTAATACCAGATTCAAGGACTTTTACTGCTTTTTGAGGAAGAGTTTTATATAAATAGTATTTAGCCAAATCAACGTACTCTTTTTCCTTTGTAAGAGTGTTTCTTTCGTAGGCAAGCTCAAAGCCAGCTAGAGACTCATCATCAGATTCTAATGCAAAATATAAACCAGATAATTGCTTCCAATATTCTTTTTTATCAGGATTTATGAAGACAAGGAGTTGGGCTACTTCTTTAGCCTCATCAAACATCTCAAGCTCAATCGCAACACCAAACTCATACCCAAGCCAATCCTCTTTATATTTTGTTGATGATGCGTTTGCAAATGATATATTTTCATATGCTGGGAGAAGATCGCCTTCCTGGTAATATGAGATACCAAGCATGATCGCATTTAAGGGCTGAAAAATTTGAAGCCTTTTTTCAGCAATAGCTTTATAGTCTTCCAACACTCTAATTGTATTTTTGTAATCAGATGTTTGAAAATAACATTGTGAAAGATTTTTGCGTACTTGAAATCCAGTAATTAATGGCATTTTTTTAAATTTAAGAGCATTTTCATACTTGCCAATAGCCTCAGAATATTTACCTTGAATTGCATAGAAATTACCATAAAGCTGCTGCATCAATGCTCGCTCATAACTTTGATCTGATTGATAATACCTTTCAAAAGTATCTAATTCTTTTTTTGCTCTCTCCCAGTTCTCTTCGTCAATGTGCTCATTAACCCTTTTTAAATACTCATAGGTTCTTTGACTTATAGCATCATCCAAAGAAAAGACTGGATAAGAAAAAGACAGTAATAGTAAAATTGTAAAAATTGATTTAAACATTGCAGCTAAACTCCACTAGTAATTCGCCCTTTTGATCAACAGCAATACCGTCTATTGTTTTAGGTTTAAATTGCCACCTTTTAACAGCTTTTATTGCCTCTGAATTAAATACCCTTGTCGGTTTTGCAGATTTTACTTGGATTGAACTCACCCTTCCATTCGAATTAACATTTAACACCAAAGTAACAGATCCATCTATACCAGAGATTTGTGCCTCTCTTGGACATCTTGGGGCTACCTTTACAATAGGAATAAGCTGACTAGTACCTGTTCCCATAGATTCAAGATTACCCATAAAGGCTCCTGAGAAATCTGTTGGCAAGGAGAAGTCAGGCATATCAAAATCTAAATTAGCAGTGGGAGGTGGTTTTGAAACATCTAACTCAACCTGTGGCTGTGGAGGTCTTTTTGGTGTAGGTGGTTTATCGGGTATTGTTCTTTTTCTTTCTTGTAATGAATCATCTTGCTTTATTCGAATAAACTCAATAAAGTTTGGAGCTTTTTTGCTTTTATTAAGCTCAGAAGCTTGAGAGATTAAAGCTTGGATTATAAAAAAAATAGCCAATGTTACTGACAATGCAATAATAAATCTTAGTATTTTTTTTGTATTAATTATCATTTTTTGCAGCTATTGAGATATTTTGTACTCCTGCAAGTCTTATTTGATCCATAGCTTCAACCAACAAACCCGAACGTGATTCTTTATCAGCCTGGATGATTACAGATCCACCAGGGTACTCTATTTTTAATCTTTCTATATTTGCCCTAACAGCTTTTAAATCAACTCGTCTCTTGTCAATCCATATCTCATTGTTGGAGGTTATAGCTACAAGAATATTACCTTTTTCGTCTCTTTCTGCAGTTTCTGCATTTGGCCTATTAATGTCCACCCCAGTCTCTTTTACAAAAGATGTTGTAACAATGAAGAAAATTAGCATTATAAAAACTATATCCATCATTGGAGTTAAGTCTAATGCTGAGTCTTCTACCTTTTTTCTATTCTTTCTTCTCAATGTGAATATCCTTTTTGTTTAATCAATAGTTGCATTTGTTCCGTGGCTTTGTTTATTCTTTGTGTTAAATCTTGTCTAAAATATAAACCAAATAATGTTATGACCATGCTTGCCATTGTAGGTATTGTTGCCTTTGCAACACCAGAGGACATAGCTCTTGGATTTCCAGTTCCTAAAAAGGAGAGCACCTCAAATACCTCTATCATTCCATATACAGTTCCAAGCAAACCTATCATTGGGCACATTCCTATCAAGCCATCTAAAAGCTTAATATTTGCTAGCGAGTCTCTTCTAAACTCAGATAAAAAAGTTTTTTCTACATTGTAAAGTTTCATACCTGATGGTGGAAACTCTGCATAAAAGTGGTCGAGCTTGTCTTCATACCAGTTATTTTTATCAAAAAATACAAAATAGTATTTATTGATAAGGACTGTAAATATAATTAATGTTAAAAAGAATAGTAGGTATAGTACCGGCCCACCTTTAATTATTAGCTCATTTAAAAACACTTATTAATCCTTTGATAAAATGTAAGAAGCCTTTTCTTCTAGCACCTGAACAATGGATTCAGTTTTTTCAGAAAGGTATGTGTACATCCCTAAAAGAGGTGCGGCAACTATCAATCCAAGCATAGTAGTCACTAGGGCTTGTGAGATACCTCCAGCCATTTGCTTAGGATCACCAGTACCAAATAGCGTGATAGCTTGAAATGTTTCAATCATACCTATAACTGTACCAAGAAGGCCAAGTAGTGGAGCTACTGCAGCAAAGAACTTAACCCAATTATTACCCCATTCTATTTTGCTTGAATAGTTGATAATAAACTCATCAATAATATTTTCCTTGGATTCTCGAGAAGCACCATCCTTAATTAATGACTCCATTTTAGAAGGAATATTATCAGCTTTGTCATTAAGGACCTCATTAGAATACTCCCTAAGTTTTATGATCTTAAAGATACTAAATGCTAGCCCAATAAAACCTATAAATATTATTACAAACCCAATAGATTTACCTTGAGCAATACGCTCAAACCAATTTGCTTTATCTAAATATAAAGATAATAAAAAGCCTCTTGTAGGGTCTATAGATACATTGGTATATTCGTCTGCTCGCTTATGCTTTGATAGAGTCTTTGTAAATGTGTTCTCGGGTTGTTTAGCTAAAAGTTGAAAAGAATTTAATGAAGAAACTGGTTTAACAAATTTTCCATCGTAAGAAGCAGAAAACAATCCATATCTCGTCACTTCACCAACAATATTTTCTCCATTTGGAGCTGTTATAGTTGCCTCAAAATTTTTAATCTCACTGCCGGCAACTATTTCATCAAAATAAGATATCCAAAGATTCTCAAGTTGATCAAGGTTATGGACTTTTTCCTGGCCAATGTCTTTAAGCACTTCTGGTCTATTTGGAAATTCGTAAAAAACTACAGAATTTTCAGATGCTGCTAAAAGCTCGCCTGCATATTGCCTTGTAACACCAAATAACTCACCCAAAACACCAACTTTAATTTCTAACTTTTCTTCTAATTCAGCAAGTGTTTTTTCATTCTGCTCAAAAGAGGCTTCTAGATTAATGTTTCTATCGATTTCGTTTGCTAGTTTTGTTTTCGCATCATCTAACAAAGCCTGTCTATCAGACACTTTAGTGATAAATGAATTTAATCTTTTATTGTCTTCATTAAGAAATATACTTTTATTAGTTTTTACCAATTCAAGCAGTTCATTAATTTCTATATTGCGTATCTCATCATCGGTTAGCTCTACTACATCTTGAGCAGATAAGTTGAAGCTAATTAAAAATGCAAGAAGGACTGTATTTAATATTTTTTTCATTGTGCTATTGGTTTGAGTGGAAGTGATATAAAGTTAGGAGGTGATTGTCTATTAGCAATATCAAGTGCTGATTTAAGTTTGCTATCCAAAGAGGAGCCTTCGTGGTTCCAGTCTTTAATAGAGGCATCCCAGTATCCAGTGTCCTTACCATCAGGAGTTCTATAAAAGAGGCCCAATCTTCCAAGCCTAAAATAGTCAACAGCAAGCTCAGAGCCATCTAAATTTAGATATCCTTGATAAGCTTCAATTGTTTTACCAAACTCAGCCTCTAATTGATATGCTTCAAAAATTTTTCTAAATTTTTCAGCAGTTGTTATATCTGCTCTAACTATTAACGCATCAAGCTCAGCAACTCTTTCTTCTCTTTCCTCAACAAGAAAAGGAATGTCTATGGAGATGAATTTATTAAGAGCATCAACCATTCTTTTTAGTAATGGCAAAATATCTATATTTACGTCATCAAGCGAGTCTATCTGCTCATTAATACTTTTCATTTCACTGACTTGAGCATCTATGATCTGCGAAAGCTGATCGTCATAACTCTTTAAAGAGTTATATTCATTTAGTGTGTCTTTATATTCAAAATATATTTTTTTTGATTCAACATCTAATTCATCAATTTGAATTTGTAATTCTGCAGATGCTTGGCTTGAACCAACTTGAGTTTTAATTGTTTCATTTACAATCTCTTGAGAGATCAAAGGAAATGAAAGGAGAAGGATAATTAGATTTTTCATAGCGGTATTATATATATAAAGTAGTTATATTTCATCCCAAAAAAAAGAGCCCATAAAGGGCTCTTCTTAATATTCTATTTACTTAGAAAGTGTAGCTACCACCAACAGTGATATATCTACCAAATGCACTGAAATAGTTCTGGTTATAGTAAGGGAAACCATAAGCTGCATCTTTTTGAGGCATCTTATCTTCTAGGTTTCTCACACTAAGGTAAAAACTTAAGTCAGGGCTATATCTGTAGTTTGTAGATAGATTCATGATGATATGCGGATCTGTTTTAGTTCCGTTATATGCTTCCATGTGACCTGTTCTATCTGCAAATAAGCTTACTGACCAATCTTCATAGACCCATCTCACGCTTGCATTTTGCTGAGATCTTGGTTCATATAAATATGCATCTAATGCATCTTCTTCATCTGAGTAATCATCAAACTTAGAAGCACTTTTTAGAATATGAGATGATGAAACTGCAAAGTAAAAATCACCTGCATTTAGCGTTTCATACCTGTAATTCATGCTCCAATCTGCACCTTCATAATTTAAGTATGATTGGTTAGAGTATCTAGGGAATACTTCTTCAAAAGACCCTATTGGCAGAAGATCTCCACTAATTGGATCAGTGGTATCTCCACGGATAATCTGTGAATAAACATCTTCACAATTTCTATCAGGAAACTCATCTCTCATAAATTCTTGGAAAGCGTCTCCATAAGTACATTTTCCTTCAGCATAGTTAATTGTATAAGGGCTTTCTCTTGTAACTGCTCTTTCCAACATAACTTCATATAGATCTATAGTGAAATCTAGGTTTTCAGTAATATTCCAAACCAAACCAAGTTGGAAATTTTCTCCCTCTTCTTCTTCGAGCTGTGAGTTTCCAGATAGGTTAGCTTTAACACTGCCAGATCCAACTTCACAGTCTCTATAGTCTGTATAGTTATATGTAGCAGGATCACTTACGTAATATGCATAACAAGCAACATAGTCTTGGAAACCATTATAGAAACCTGAACTTGCCTCTTGGAAAAGGTAGTTCATGTCAGGTGCTCTAAATGACTCTGAGATTGAGCCTCTAACTAAAACGTCATCATTTGGTCTGTATGCAAAACTAAACATATTAGATCTTCTTGATCCAACATTAGAAGAAGCATCGTCATAGCCATCATATCTTGAAGCTACGTTTACCTCTAACTTATCAGTAACTTGAGAAGCAAGTTCTAAACCTAGAGATGTTCTTTCTCTTTTACCACCACCATTGATAGCAGATCCTTGTATAAATACAATCGCATCAGGATCATCATCGTTATCTAATCTACCAGGAGCTGGAGTTAGTGAGTAATTTTGTGATTGATGTTCTGCTGTAACAGCAAAGCCAACAAATTTATCCATTAGTTCAAATTCACCTGAGAGTTGGAAATCAACCGTTGTTTGATTTGAGTCAGCTAGCTGAGAATCATCGGCTAACCATGAACCAAGCATTTCGTTGGTTACTTCACCGAATAATCTATCAGCTAAGAAACATGAGCTTCTGCCGAACTGATTCTGCCATCCACATACTGGATCTCTTGAAAGACCAAAGTTTGCAGCAAAATCATCATAGTTATCATAACCGTAATCTGCTGGGTTATATGGTGATGTATAAGCTCTGTATGAACCTCTTAAAAGATTACCATCAGCATCTGTTGCTCCAACACCTGCAAAATAGTCATACATTTTATCTGTAAATGTTTGATCTGTAGTTGCATAAGTATATTCAGTTGAGTTCCAGCCTACTGACCATTCCCAACCTTGATTAGTTGTACCTGAAAGACCAAGGAACATATCACTCATATCTTCTTCAATATCAGATCTAGCTTCTGCATTTGGTGCATTGTTAGCAGAGAAATATCTTACAAAATAAGGAACTGTTAATGAAGCACTTGCTAAAGGAACATTATTGACTGGGTCTGTTGAAGTTGATGTTAGTTCACCAATTCTTTGTGGATCTAAGATACCACCAGACATAAATAAATATCTGTTAACGCTTGATCTGTAATAAGCCTCATCATGATAGTTGTAGTATCTAGCATCAAAGTTAATCCCATTGTTAAAAGTATGAGTAAAAGAAGCCATGATTGATAGATCTTCTCTTTCATTAACTATAGATGATGATGTTCCACCAAATCGATCTCCACCATAGTCATGACCACAATAATGTCCTGGGTATGATCCATTGTATAACCATTCAGCTTCCTGTTTATCAAAATCAAAATAGTCAGGAGAAATTGTTGAACAAGGGATTCCAAATTCTTCTGAACCATAATAAGCTCTTGGCCCTAGGCCGTCTGCACCTGTATACCAAAGTAAACCAGCTCTTGGGTTAGTATAGCTTTGGCCATATGCTGCATCATACACAAAAGAGTCAAAACCCTCTCTATCTGCATAATACATAGGATCAACCATTGTTCCATCAATACCTAATGTCCAACTAGAATTCCCAAAGAATCCACCAGTTGTAAAAGTAGCTTGAACAATATTATCTCCACCATGCTCTGTCTCAGAAGCATAGATTTCTAAGTTGCTAGTTTCTCTACCTTTAACAGTAATAACATTAACAACACCAGAAACAGCATCTGATCCATAAATAGCAGAAGCACCTTGAGATAAAACTTCAATTCTTTCAACTAGACCTGAAGGAACTGTTCCTATATTCACAATGTTACCAGCATTATTATAAGGTACTGGGTAATCAGCTGTTCTTCTTCCGTTAATAAGATACAAAACTCTACCAGGCCCTAAGTTTCTTAAGTCAAGCTCATTAGCATTTGGGGTAAAGTTATTTGTTAGAGATTCGTTCTGTGTATATTGGTTGGCAGAAGGAATAGCTTGAAGAGCTTCAGTAACATTTCTGAAACCAGAATTACTTATGTCTTCTTTAGTGATAACTAAAACAGGTAAAGCGCCTTCTGTTTGGGTTCTCTTAATCCTTGAACCAGTAACAATAACCTTCTCAAGACTAACCACTTCGTCATCAGAAGCATCAGAAGTGCTTGTTGTAGCCTCTTCTGTTACAACCTCCTCCTCTACTGCTGGTGCTGATTCCTCAACAACTGGGCCTGCAACGTCTTCAACACCTGGGTTATCTGCAAAAGCAAATGGGGTGAAGATAAAAGCAAATGCCATTATTAAATATAAATTTTTCATACGAATCCCCTCGTAAAATAAGTTAAACACCCTATTCTGCTAGTCTTGCTGGGAAATTGCAACACATTATTTTAATTAATGACATTAAAGTTAACAGTAAATTATTTGAATAATAGAGATAATTACTTTATTCACAATCCGCAATGTAAACTAAACTTGACATATTATTCAGAACCAATAAAATTATTGAATAACCTCTCACGTATTAAATTATGAAAAAAACCTTATTTACTAGTCTCTTTTTAATTACCTCAATTTTATCCGTTGATGCTTTTGCTAAAGACGGTGTTGATACGATCCCTCTTGAACATTTTTCATGTAGGAGCAACCGATCTTCATTCCAAATTTCTCCTGATGGTAAGCATATGCTTATAGCAAATATGATCAAAGATAATGAATGTGATATTGAACAAAACTACGATAGACCAGAAGAAGAAGAAATGGGTAATGTAGGATTAATTCTTATCAACTTAGATACTCAGGAATCTAAATCTATAAGTAGAGGCGTTGGATCAGATAGAATTAATAATACAAGTTCATTTGGCTGGTTAAATAATAATAGAATTTGGTATGTCCCGTTTATTCCACAAGGCAAGAAAGGTGCTGCAGCATTTGCAGTGAATTTAGATGGCTCAAGGAGAACAACTCTTTGGAAATATGGAGCTGGAGAAGGTTTTACAAGTCCGTATGAAATGGACTATAGCGATCCAAATCATATTTACGTGACTAATAACAAGAGGCGTGCGGGTGTTAGTGACTATTACAAGCTTAATGTATATACAGGTTCATCAAAAAGAATTGCCACAGGCCCGGACTTAAGTAGACTTAATGGGGGAGTCTCTTTACTTGGAAGACTGAATCATAGTAATGGTCAACCTTTAGGTATGGTCCTTGATAATGGTTTGAAGAGGATTATTCTTGAATACAAACAGGATTCTAAAGAATGGGAAGAGCATTTTACTTTTGATTGTCAAGAACCTGGCTTTATACCAATTGGAATTTATAAAGGCAAAATGGTGGTTGCAGGTTCAAAATTTGCATCGGATGGCTCCATAATTGAAAACAATGATACAAATGGTATTTATCTTTATGACTACAAGAATCGTAAGTTCGGTAACCTGTTGTTTAAGGATCCAGAATTTGATGCCGCTGGGCTCACTGGAGGTTGCAGACCGGCACAAGGTAATGTATTTACCGATGTTATGAGTAATGAGGCTGACGGTATTGGTTATTGGGGAATGGGATATGAAAGAGTATTTTTTGATAAAGAATATGAAGCTAATTATATGGCTGTTAAAAGCGTCTTTCCCGATCACAATCTAAGCGTAACAACTTCTAGCGCAGATAGAACCAGAATGGTTGTCCAGATATGGGATACTGATGAGCCAGGTGAATACTTTTATGTAGACCTTAATAAGGGTGAGGTTATTTCACTATTTAAATCTAAGCCATGGCTTGATAGATCAAAACTATCTAAAGGTCAAAAAATTTGGTATACAGCAAGAGATGGGTTAAAAATTCCAGCGGTCTTTACACAAACAAAAATTAAAACTGATAGGAACTATTTTGTCATATTGCCACATGGTGGTCCAAACACTAGACAATGGATTGGCTTTGATGGATGGGCTCAATTTTTTGCTAGTAGAGGTATAAGTGTACTCCAACCAGATTTTAGAGGGTCCACTGGACTTGGGTATAGCCATTACATGCTAGGTAATAAGCAATGGGGTAAAACAATGCAAGACGATTTATCTGATGGTGTTAAATGGGCCATTGACAATGGTTATGCAGATGCTGATAGAGTTTGTATTGCAGGGGCTAGTTATGGTGGGTATGCAACAATGGCAGGAATGACATTTACCCCTGAGCTATACAGATGCGGTATTAATGGGGTTGGTGTTACAGATCAAATGTTGATACTTGAAAACTTTGCTCAGAAAAGAAGCAGAAATCAGTCTTGGGATAAGGAGCCACTTCTTGAATGGGGCGATCTTTATAATGAAGAAGATTATGCATATGCCAAAGCATCATCACCAGTAAATTTTGTAAAAGATATTGAAGGTGCTGTACTTGTCTTACATGGCTCAAATGATAGGGTTGTAGAACCTAGGCATGCTGAAGATCTTATAGCTCAATTAAAGAAATATGACATCGAATATATGGATATGTTCCAAGCGAAAGCTGGACATTGCATTGATACCTGTGGAGAAAGAGCTTCGCTTGAATACATGGGTATACAAGAAGAATTTTTAGATAAATATTTAAAGAATTAAAAGGCACCAATATTGGTCTGATACTTTCCTAGTATCAGGCCATGCACATCTTCAGTCCCTTCATAAGTATTAACTGCCTCTAAGTTCATACAGTGTCT
>ERZ767114.278-NODE-278-length-31375-cov-76.120455_pt1 | contig 31375 bp, 25 predicted proteins | sample MGYA00374952_ERZ767114 | MGnify/ENA primary metagenome ERZ767114 (study PRJEB28939, sample SAMN06267156) | marine metagenome | isolation source: Columbia River Estuary | place: USA:Columbia River Estuary, USA | collected 2012-05-05 ...
TGGGATTTGGGATTTGGGATTTGGGATTTGGGATTTGGGATTTGGGATTTGGGATTTGGGATTTGGGATTTGGGATTTGGGATTCGTAAAATTATTGGCGGGATTGGGTCGGCGCAATTTCTTTCTGGGATTTTTTCCATTGCCATTCTCTGCTTTTAACCCGCATCTCGCATCTCGAATTTCGCATCTAGGTTTTTACTCTGCCTTTGACTGCCTTTCACTGCTTTTAACCCGCATCTCGAATCTCGCATCTAGGTTTTTACTCTGCCCTTCACTGCCATTGACTGCTTTTAACCCGCATCTCGAATCTCAAATCTAGGTTTTTACTCTGCCCTTCACTGCCCTTTTCTATCATTTCGCATCTGCAGTTTTCTGCCTTTCTAATGCATTGCCGAGCGACGAATGGCGCTGACCGGATCAGACACGGTATCTTCATCCCACACAAATTCCCGAGCTTCTGAAAATATCTCTTCAGCAGCCATCACGGTAGTTTCAAGGAATAACTGGAACTGATCGAAATTAACCCCAACCTTTCCCACTAACAGCGTGTTGGCAATGACCAACCGCGGTAACTCTTGGTCGACCACATCAACAAATACTTTCAAAAATGGATAGCCCGCGTTGATGTTAGACATTTCGCCAGCCAAGCTAATCATCAGTGACGGACGGATGGCCACCTCGGACGTGAGCAATATCCCATAGTCTTCCACAAACACGCGACCCTCTAATCCTGTGGCATCTGATTGTAATCGGGATAGATGAATACCATGACAGGCATCGCAGACAAAATGAGACTCGCCCATTTTATCCAGCCATTGCATCACGAGATCATCATCGGGTATTACCAACATATTATCTTCCACATGGGTTATGAGTGAGGCTCGAAAAGAGAACCCCATATTAACAGCATTTAGCCGCAAATAGGGGGTTTAAATACAGCCTGCTGCATGTCCGCTAACTGGTTTCCGGGGGCTACTCATCAACCATTGGCCGGACAATCAGTATGTCCGTTGATAGATGTTCAAGAATTCGCGTGGCGGTATCACCCAAATAGAGGTTACCTACAGCCCGCTTGCCCTGACTGCCCAAAACGATAAGATCCGCACCAAGGCTGTTGGCTACCTTATCAATCACCTGCTCTGGCCTGCCTGCCAACACATGCCGACGCTCAATCGGTACCTGGTATTGCTCTACCAATTTGTCTAGTTGGGCTTCTCTGAGCGGCTTGTGAGATTTCTCTACTTCAATTTGCTCGACCATATCCAATTCGATGGCAATTTTGCTCATGGTAATGCAATGAACCACATCCAGCTGGCTGTTTCGGGTTTCTGCCCAAAAGGATGCGCGCTCCATCACCAACTTATTGACTGCTTTTTGCACCTCAGATGGTTCAAACACATCTACTGCTGCCAATATGCGGTGATATCCATCCCACTTGCCTGCTCTTACCAACAGTAAGTGCGAGTTCAAATGTCGAATCAGCTGCCAATCACTCTTGGTATAGAAGTGCTGCTTGTTTCGACGCCACGGTTTAATCACCAATTCGACATCATGCTCACGGCAGTATTCAATGATCCACGCAGCCTTATTACCCTTGGCAATCAGGCATTCTTCAACGCGGTCAGCGCCTAATATGTGGTGAACCTGTTCCTCTAATGAGGCGATATGTTTGGTATTTAGACGTTCTTCGTCATGGAAATCATTGATAAAAATGACCACCACTGCTTTTTGGTCATGCGCCTTGAGAAGATCCGCTGCCTTATGCAAAACGCTTTGGTTATTACCTTGGTGATTCCATACCACTAAGTTCTTTCTCATGGGGCCTCCTCACACGGATACGCTCGGCATATCCGTGTTTTCAACCCTTAAATATAGTCGATTTGGGAAACCCTGCTACATTTGTCGACTGACCAGCGGTTACCTATCAAGCGGAAAGATGGCATTTGACCCCCTGTTTTTGGTACATTGGCGGTCACTTAAACCCCTCGGGCCGAAGAAGGCACTTTCGCTCAATTAAGGACAACAGATGCAGAAATCACACATTAGTCACGTCTTGGTCATTACGCAGCTTATCGGCATGGTTTTGGCGGTATGGCCTGGAGATTGGGCTTGGGAAAAGGGTTTTTTATTGATCGACGGGGGTATTGGATTGGGGATATGGGTGTTGTGGCACAACCGCCCTGGTAATTTCAGCATCTACCCTGAACCCATTGCGGCGTCTAGGTTGATCACCGGTGGACCCTATAGAAGAATTCGACACCCCATGTATACGGCGCTATTACTGACGGTATGCGGCATCGCATTAGTGCAAAACAATTGGGTAAATGGCGTGGGGCTCGGACTGGTCTTATTCGCGGTGTTAAATAAAATTCCACGAGAAGAACGTTACTTAAAAGAACGGTATGAAGAATATGCCGACTACTGCCGCACGACATACCGCTTAATGCCAGGTATTTACTGATATTCAGTATATTTCTTTCGACTACCACGTACCTGATCAGCAGGGTATTTTGCGGCATTCTTAGCCATCTTATCGGTTACTGATGCCGCAATATCGACTCCCAGCTTATCTGCCAACCGGATCAGATAAATTTGGACATCCGCTATTTCATCGCTGACATCGACCAGTAACTGGCCATCAAGCGATTTGGATTCAGCATCCGTCAGCCATTGAAATTGTTCGCACAGCTCACCGACCTCTCCAGTTAACGCCATCAAAAGATTTTTAGGGGTGTGAAACTGATCCCAATCGCGCTCTTCGGCAAATAACCGTAACTGGTCTCTCAGCGTATTAAATTCAGACATACATGACCCCTTGGCTCACTGTGTTTGATCAAGTACCGCGTTAACGGCGTGCGGGTGTAGATTAGTGTAACGGTTGGTCTGAACGCCGCGGGCTATCGCCGTCTGCGTCATTGCCTTCTGCTGCGTGCTCTTCATCCATGGCGGCAACGGCATGAATGCCTGCCGTGAGCATAATTCTGGCAACCTCTAGATCATTACCTTGCAGGCGACCTTTGGCCTCGTCGGAAAAGCGAATGAGAACCATGGGCTCCTTTTCGCCTCCCGCTTCACGTAGGGCAATCTGTCCATCTTCTAGGGTAACAATTTCCCAATACATAGATTTCTCTTAACTATTCATGAACGGATGATTGGCGTACAAGTGCAATGAGTGCACCCCATTGTTGCAATACGGCAACATACCAATCCTTATCTTTCTCTGTCGAGATAGGTGTCGCGATTAAACTCCCTCTCATATCACTGCTGATCAAGCCATCTTGCACTGACCCCTGAGCAGTACTCCCTGATCCCTTGTTAGACAACCGCAATTGATTCAGCCAACTGGTCGGGTCTTGATCAAGGCGCTGCAATAGACGCACTTCCATCATGTCTGGTTGCAGTCTTTGTAATCCAGCCAGCGTTTTATCGGTGATTTGATATGCCTCTGCTGTCTCGACCACCATCGCGTAAAAAGCCGATTCCATTTCTCGCGCAAAGGCATCTGCAATCACTTTGAATCGCTCACTGTTTGGATCGGCATCCAAATAGTCACAGAGTAATTCTGCGCGGTATGCAAAGTGATTGCTTTGTAACATTAATATTTAACTCTGAAGCCAACATGAACACCGCTATCGATGGTCTTTTTACCACCAGCGGTATTACCCGATGCGTCATTATAACCAATAAACACACGGGCTTGTGGCATCACTTTGTAATTAACACGTACCAGAATCTCTTGGAAAGACTCGGCACCATTAAATGACAATATGCTAGGCGACATATAAATGCTGCCTTCAAAGCCCAAGCCATTCATTGTGGCTGGTGCATATCGAGCAAAACCACCTACCGCTGCCGATACATAACTGCTATCTGCATTCCAAATAAAGCCCTTTAGACCTAAACCACCCGTCCATTCAACATTTTGGGAAGAGGTATCAACGCCATTAAATCCCACAGACACCATACTGGTATTTTTTTCAGTAAATATGCCACCCACCGTCAAAAATGCACCCGATCCCACTAAAATGGCTTCGTGCTCGGCACGAACCATATCACTCTTTAATGACAAATCGATGGCACCACCGGCCAACGCTCCGCTCGCAAGCAGGACACTGCCGGCTGCAATCAATACTTTCTGTAACGTTTTGTTACGCATAATTGTGATTTCCCTATAAAAATATCCAATGAGTTCCAAAGCCTAGAGCCCGCACAATGACTTTGCGCGCCATGTTATGGCACTCATTTAACCAAAAAAAAGGGCCGACAAGCGACCCTTTTTTATTACTCAGCTTAGGATTGCTTGGCAACTTCAACCATTAATTGGTTGATACGGCGTACATAGCCTGCAGGATCCTTCAATTGACGACCTTCTGCAACGCGCGCTTGCTCATAGACCAACCAGACCAAATCTTTAAAGAGATCTTCATCTGATTCGCGATCAAGGCGTGCCACCACGGGGTGCTCTGGGTTCAGCTCAAGAAACGGCTTGTTGTCTGGAACTGCCTGACCCACTTGCTCCATGATCTTACGCATCTGCGCGCCCATATCATCTTCACCCACGACCAAACAGGCAGGAGAATCCGTTAGACGGTGCGTGATACGAACATCTTGAACCTCATCTTTCAACAAGGCTTCAATGCGCTCTAGCAAAGGCTTAAGCTCGGTCTCAACGGTTTCTCTGGCTTTCTTGTCTTCTTCAGAGTCAATGCTGCCGAGGTCCAATGAACCACGGGCGACGTCTTGCAGTTTCTTGCCGCCAAATTCGCTCAGGTGACCGACCATCCATTCATCAACACGGTCTGTTAACAACAGCACTTCTATGCCCTTCTTACGGAAAATCTCAAGATGGGGACTTGCCTTTGCAGCAGACAGATTCTCAGCGCACAGGTAATAGATTTTGTCTTGTTCGGCTTTCAGGCGTTCAACATAGTGGGCTAGTGACACTGCCTGTGTTGCGTTGTCAGACTCAGTCGAATAGAAACGGAACAGACCAGCAACCTTTTCTTTGTTAGCAAAATCTTCTGCAGGACCTTCCTTCAACACCTGACCAAACTCTTCCCAAAAGGTCTGGTAAGCTTCTGGCTCTTTCTTCGCCAGCTTCTCAAGCATATCCAACACACGCTTGGTCAAAGCGCCTTTCATGGAATCTACGGCCTTGTCTTTCTGAAGGATTTCACGCGATACGTTCAGAGACAAATCGTTAGAATCCACAACACCCTTAATAAATCTGAGGTACAGGGGCAAGAACTGCTCAGCATCGTCCATAATGAACACACGCTGCACATAGAGCTTCAGGCCACGCGCAGTATCGCGGTTCCACAGATCATAAGGTGCTTTAGCTGGTACATAGAGTAGCGAGGTGTAATCAAGCTTACCCTCAACTTTGTTATGGCTCCAGGTCACTGCATCGGCAAAATCATGTGAAATATGACGATAAAATTCTTGGTATTCTTCTTCGTTCAAATCGGTACGTGGACGGGTCCACAATGCGGTCGCTGAGTTGGTTGATTCCCACTCTGGCGCCGTATCTGTGTCTTTACCTTCTTCGTCAGTATCGGTCGACTCTTTCAGCATCTGGACTGGCACGCTGATGTGGTCTGAATATTTACGCACCAAAGAACGCAACTTCCATCCGTCGGCGTATTCTTCGCCTTCTGACTTCAGGTGCAGGATAATGGTCGTACCACGATCGGCTTTCTCTACTGATTCAATTGAAAATTCGCCGTCGCCTTTAGATTCCCAATGCACAGCAGCATCGCTGGTGGTGCCAGCACGTCGCGTAATCACTTCAACACGATCCGCCACGATAAAGGCAGAATAAAAACCAACACCAAACTGGCCGATTAAGTGGGCGTCTTTCTTTTGGTCACCGCTTAACTTACCTAGAAACTCAGCCGTACCCGAACGCGCAATGGTGCCTAGGTTACTGATCACATCTTCACGGGTCATACCGATACCCGAGTCAGCGATGGTGAGGGTCTTGGCTTTTTTGTCAAAGGATATGCGCACCTGCATATCTGCCGCGCCTTCTAGCAACGCTTCATTGTTCAGCGACTCGAAACGCAGTTTATCTACTGCGTCAGATGCGTTAGAAATCAATTCGCGCAAGAAAATTTCTTTGTGTGAATACAAAGAGTGAATCATCAAATGCAATAATTGTTTCACTTCCGTTTGAAAACTAAGGGTTTCCTTATTCTCTCCAACAGACATAGTCCAGACTCCAATAATAAAATTAACTTCCCTCCCTTAATGAGGGTATTGGCCCTGTTTTCAAGGGCAGCTTGAGACGAAATTTGATAAATACAGGCACTTTTCGAACATAGGCTGCAATTGTCGCAAGGTAACGCCAGTTGGCAACGAACCTGGTGCAATGCTGTGGCGAGTAACGCATACACAATCAGCGACTAGAGCGCCTAAGAATGGGTTCATTGTCAGAAATAGGGTGATAAAAACTTGCCTGACAATAGAGGCGCATGTCAGACAAGTTTCAGGTGGTTACGGACGTTAAACAGCCGTTAAGCAGCCGTTTCTGCAGTGACCAAGGGCGACCGTTTGCTGGGCTTAAAAAACGCACCAATGGTTTCAACGGTGACCAACATGGCAGGCACATACAACAGAATCAGCACAATGCCGTACATGAGGCCAAACGCTAAGCCTGCAGCCAAAGGAATCAAAAATTGGGCGTCGTATGAGGTTTCAAACAACAAGGGGCCCAAGCCGCCGACCGTGGTGAGCGTGGTCAACAGCACCGCACGAAAACGTTGCACACTGGCTTCCACGACTGCTTCCTTCACCGCCATGCCTTTGTTGCGCAGTCGACGGTAGAAGGTCACCAACACAATAGAATCGTTAATAACGATACCGGATAGACCGAACAGACCGTAAATACTCAACACGCTCAGTTCCAAATCTAAAACCCAATGACCAAATATGGCGCCGGTCAGTGCAAATGGAATGGCACTCATCACCACCAGCGGCCAACTCCAACTCTCAAACACCCAAGCCAAGGCGATAAAGATGAGCAACAAGCCCAACATACCGCCGAGCTGAACATCGGCGAAAAAGTCTTGCTGGGTCGCTTGATCGCCCTCGACCACCAATTGCACGTTTGGATAGGCTGCCCGCAGCGCTGTTCGGATATCGGTATCGATCAGTTTATTCACTTCAGCCAAGTTGACTGAGGCGTCGATACGCTTGGCACTGACCAGGGCACTCAACTCGCCATTCACCCGGCGTAATTGCTGCAGCGATCGGTCTGACGATGGCTGCGCCAAGGCTGCCAGTGGACGCATCTGCCCAGAACCCACCGAGATGGGGAGCTGCGCCAGTGCGAACCAACTTTCGGTATCGATTTGCGGGATACGGACCACCAGGTCAATCTCGCTACCATCTACCTGTAGGCTCTGAATGGTGTATCCATCAAGCAAACTCCGCAAAGTACCTGCCAAAGCATTGGGGGTAAGACCCAATGCCAACGCATCAGGGGTTAATACCAAGTCCAATTGCTCGGAACCCAATGGGATATCGTCGGCAATTTCAGTCAAACTATTCAACCCAGCTAACTGCCGCTGCATGAAATCGCTTGCCGCTTTTAGCTGATTGAGGTCTTCATTTACCAGACGCACACTAATGCCATTGGTAGAGGGTCCAGACTGCCCTTCAATAAAGTTCAACGCCACCAATCCAGCGGGCGCCGGCACCCTATCCCGCCAAGCAGCGATGATATCGGCATTGGTCAGGGTGCGTTCCGTGTTGGCATCAAGCTGCACATAGAGGCTGACTTTTTCTGGGCTACCATTATTGGTTTGTCGCACCAGAGTCTCGATAAAGCGCTCAGAGGATGCCTTTTCGACGGCGACCAAACCCTGTTCCATCTGCCGCAAAAACAACTCGGTCACGATGGGGGATGTGCCTTCAGCAAACTCCGCTTGCATCTCTACTTGCGGTGCTTGAATGGCAGGGAAGAATACAAAGGCGATGCGACCACTGGTCACCATCAGAATACTCAACACCAACGCCACGGTGACAAATAAATAGGTGGTCACCCGATGTTCCACAGCGGCTGTTACGATCGGTCGAACAACCCCTTGACGGACACGGTCGAAATTGCGCTCAAAGGCTTTGCGGAATCGGTTGGGCTCAACCATGCGGCCCTTTTTAAAACTATGGGCTAAGTGACCCGGTAGTATTAAGAAACACTCAATTAATGAAGCCGCAATTGCCATGATGACGACAATCGGCACGCCCTTGGTAAAGGCACCAGACGGACCACCCACTAATAGGAGCGGCAAGAAGGCAGAGATGGTGGTGACTGACGACGCCACAACTGCGGGTAGCATCCGTTTGGCTGCCTTAATGGCCGCATGTTCGGGATCATCGCCCTTTTCGAGGTTTGCGTAGGCATTCTCCCCGACCACAATGGCATCATCGACGATCACCCCGAGCGCAATCAAAAAGCCCAGCAAGCTAATGACGTTGATTGAATTGCCAGTCAGTTCCAAAAACACAAAGGTTGCGAAAAACGATACGGGAACACCGACAGCGACCCACCATGCCAAATGGTGGTTCAGAAAGATAAACAACACGATAATCACCAGCACCATGCCGCCAAGACCATTATTCAAAATGATGTTGACCCGTGCCTTTACAAAATTATAGGCCTCGTTATAGACATGAATCTGTGCGCCTTGCGGTAGGGTTTCAACAAAGGATGCCTGCCACAGTCCCAATACCTCTGCCATCTCTAGGGTATCTTGATTTTTGGCACGGCTCAGTGACAACTTAACCGCTGGCTGATCGAGATAGAAAATACGGGTCTCATCATCGCTACGCACCTGTTCGATACGCGCCACCTGACTGAAAGGCAACACCTGATCATTGAGTGTAATGGTTTGACGTGCAATAGATTCTGCGGTCAATGCTTCGTTGCGAATACGTACTTGCGATGCGATGGCTTCCTCACCACTGATGCCCGCAGGTGCGTTAAGGTTGCGACTGGCCACTTCACGACCAATGGCACCCAAGTCTGCGCCGGTGTTAAGCAAATCGGTTACCGCGACCACGGCGTCGATACGACGTTCAGGCAAACCTGACAATTTCACCTGGCTGATGCCATCTGCTTTCAAGCTCTTTTCAGCACGGTCTGCAATAACCTGCAACTCATCCAGTGTTAAATCGCCATAGATCAATAGGTCAGCGACTGGATCGAATATGACCAATTCATCAATCACCGTATCGCCAACGCCATCCGGTAGCCTCACAATGGCAATTGCCTTTTCGATTTCGTTGATCATTTGAGCAACGGACTCGGCAGAATCCTTTAACGTGACACTGATACGCCCTAACCCTTCGACACTGGTACTGGTAACGCGATCAACATCCGTCAGGCCCATAATGGCCTGTTCCAAGGGTATGATGACGCCCTCTTGGACATCTTCTGCACTGGCACCGGTCCAGCTGGTGCTGACATTGATGATTTGAAAATTGAAATCGGGCAGAAACTGCGTGTTGATGCGGTTTAAAGCGGTCATCCCCAGAAATATGACGATAAACATCATGGCATTGGGGGCGATACGGTGGCGGGCAAAGGCAGCAATAATGGTGTTCATAATGTGTTCCTATTGGCCAGCCAACATGGGTAGGGTTTCAACCTGACGCACGGCCAAGCCTTGCGCCGCATTTTGAAGGCGGGTGACCAGCAGATTGGCATTTTCCAACTCTCCTGCCACCAACCGCCACAATTGGCCATTTTCAAACCGCTCACCCAGAATCACAACGGTGCGACGCGACAAGGCGTTGTCACTGACGTGATACACATAGCGGTTGCTATAAACAGCCGATGCGGGCACTGCAAAGGCACTCACTTTCGGCATGTCGAGCCATAAACGGTAGTGTCTATTGAGCGTTAGGCGTGACCCAGACTGTTCTGGCTGAAAAAACAACCGCAGACTACCAGCTTCTGCTGCTGGATCGATATGCTGCAACTTGACCGCCATTAGCTGACCGTCCACTTCAATCACGCCACGCACGGAGCCATCGACCGCTAGGTTATTCATGGCATTGGCCGATACCCAGGCTTCTAGTCGTTGTTGTTTGGGATCTACCAAGGTCAGCAATACTGTGCCGGCATTCACCGTGGCACCCTTTTGCGCCTGCACCTGTGAGACCACCCCTGCAAAAGGCGCTACCACGTCTGCATCAGACAACTGGGCTTTGGCTTGATCAATTTGGCTATCTAACTCAGCCAACTGCGCTTGGAATTGCTGGTCAACCAGACTGAATCGTGCAATCGCCTGTTGTCTGTTTTGAAAAGACAATCGCTGGGTTTGCAGCGTTCGCTCTGCACTTTCTAGTTCGGATATCGACGCCAAACGTTGTGCCTTGAGGTCGGTTAACCGATCAACACTGCGTTGCGCGATGTCGAGAAGATTTTGCTCAACTGGCAAGGCCGCCTTGTTGGCCTCAAACTGCTGTCGCTCTAGTCCACGGCGTGCAACCAAGTCATCACGGCGATACTGTAATTGGCTGAGCTGCCGCTGTGGTGCCGCAGTATCCAAGGTCACGAGTCGTGCCCCTGCTTTGACCGTATCACCCTCTGCAACCAATACATCCAGCACGTCGCTGCTTAACGACGCCTTAATGCTTACCTGCTGCGTACTGCGTAATTGGCTATAGAGTTGCAGTTGCGGTGCAAACTCCAATTGCTTCACAACAACAGCTGCTATTGACGGTGCGCCAGCTAGAATATCGACTTCGACCGGCTCCGCTGTTTGCGGAATGGTGGTTTTCGGCGTTTTAATCATCCAAGTGCCGACGCCAACACCAACTACCAAAACGATTGCGCTGTAGCCAAGGCCTTTCCAATTCACTGTCATGTGGGTAATCCATAAAGTAGGTAATATAGAACTGATACGCAGCATTGCTCAGGTTAGATCAGAAATCTAACAGGTGATTCGAGATTAAAGTTCGGTCGTGAACCAAGCGTTTCGCCTGTTATTCGCTGCGTGCGGATGAAACCAATGCGATAGAGGCTGCATGCATTGCTTGCTCATTACAATGACAATTTCCATATTTTCTCCAATAGGCATATCCTTAATGCCTAAGACAAATATCTCAGGCACCGCAGTTGCATGCGGTGTTATTGTTTTACTGGTCATTCGAAGACGAAAAAAAATTATAAAAACAAGGCCCTTTGTCAGGAGCACAGGTATGACGACCCAAACGATAACCCCCACTACTATGCCGCCTAAGAAACGCGAGATTTTTGGCTGGGCAATGTATGACTTTGCCAACTCAAGCTACACCACCATCGTAATCAGCATTTTGTATAGCGCCTTTTTTGTCAGCTACTTGGTGCCTGAAGACGCTAAATGGCACGACGTATACTGGTCAATCGCGATGAACATCTCGACACTGATCGCGATGGTTGCTGGCCCATTGGCCGGTATTCTGTGTGATTACAGTGGCCGCAAAAAAGTCTATTTGGGCATTACCACCATTATCTGTGCGCTATTCACCATGTTGTTGTTTTTCGTCCAACCCGGCCAAATCTGGTTTGGCATTCTACTCATCGTGATTAGCAATACAGCGTGGATGCTGGGCGAAGTATTCTGTGCGTCGTTCTTGACCGATCTAGCCGACAACAAAACCATGAGCAAAATTTCAGGCATCGGCTGGGGTATTGGCTATGTAGGTGGCCTGACCAGTTTGATCGTGGTGTTGTTTGGGATCGTGACTGCCGACCCAAGCGTAGACCCAGACGCCTATGTGCGCCAACATCAATGGGCGATGGTATTTACCGGTATTTTCTTTGTCGCTGCCGCCATCCCTACCTTTTTATTGGTGAAAGAACGCTCGGTACCAAAGCCCGGATTTGAAACCCTACAATGGCGGAAACTGTTCGGCACTGCTGCAAAGCAGATGCGGCACAGCTGGAAAATCGTTAAAGACCTGCCGGTGTTGTTTGAGTTCTTTTTGGTGTTCACCCTCTATTCCGCTGCGATGGCGATCATCGTGCAATTTGTGGGCATTTATATTGATGCCGAATTACAGATGAGCCAAGGCCAGAAAACCACCATCTTTTTGGCGCTGCAGGTGAGTGCCATGGTAGGTGCCATTGCATTTGGTTATTTAGAACGGTTCTTGGGTCCTAAGAACACCATTATGGCCACCCTGATATGGTGGATGGTGGGCGTGTTGGGCATTTACTTTCTGATACCCCTGTCGAACATGGTCGGCATGACACCACAGAACTTCTTTACCATTATCGGCATAATTGCAGGTGCTGGGTTAGGTGCAACGCAGAGTTCTAGCCGCGCAGTGGTCGGTTTGCTGTCACCCAAAGCCCATGCCTCAGAGTTGTTTGGATTTTGGGGGTTGTTTGTTCGCCTCAGCACGATCATTGGTTCTATGAGCTTTGCGATTGTATCGGACACCATGGGCCGACAAACGGCGTTATTGGTCATCCTCATGTTCTTTTTCTTAGGCGCAGTCGCCTTATCGCGTTTGAATATTGATGAGGGCATCATTAGCCACTAGGGATGTTGTTAAGGGCGGTGGGCCAATAACAGGAACGGCATAATATGCTGATTGCGAATATTGTCTGCCGCGTTTTGTATCTTTTCTAACACCGCGTCACCCAGAGCAATGTGACTGCCAAAGGGTGGCAAGGTGCCCGCCTGAATCTGTGCAAGAAACCGGGTGTAACCCGATAAATCTTGCTCTGCAGACTGTTCTATCCATGCAATACGAAAGCCATTGGCCACCAAAACACCCTCTGTTTCTGATGGCGTTAACAAGAATGAATGCGTACCGTCCGTCGACCAAGGCACGGGAAAGCGCGGCTGCCCATTGATACCTAAGCCTTGCTCAGACATGACCAAACAACCGCCTGGTTTTAGTACCCGAAACACCTCATGAAACAGCTGCTGACGGTTAGCGATATTCATCGTGACGTGCTGACACACCACTGCGTCAAACTGCTGGTCCTTATAGGGCAAAGCACTGCCATCACCAACGCTAAAATCCACCCGATCATCAAACCCTGTTAACACATTGAGTTGCTGGGCCACGGACACCCACTCCGGTGTGATATCAATGCCAGACACCTGACATTGGAATCGCTGAGCCAAATAACGCGCTGGCCCGCCCAATCCAGCGCCAATATCCAAAATCCGTCCATGGCTGGGCACCTCAATGGCTTGCGCCAACGCCTTGGTGGCCACAAACCCCATCGCATGGATGTGATCCCCGGGTGCCAGCGTATCGATGGTAAGGGCTGCTTTGTCTAATCCAGCCGCGTCAATCGCTGCAAAGAAGCGCTCCGAAAACCCTGTGTCTGACCAGTGTGTTGTCACTGTTAGTTACCTGGGTTCACGATTTTTTGCGGCACTGACTGTTCGACCATGGCATTCAACTGCTCGACATGCAGTGTTTGCGTAGGGAACGCAATTTCGGCGCCAGCGGCATCAATGATATCGGCTATCTTGAACATAACGTCTTCTTTTATCCCGTGAAATTCCACCCAATCGGTCGTATTGGTAAAGCAGTAGATAAAAAATTCGACCGATGAATCGGCAAAATCAATCAGATTGACGATCAGGGTTTGTTCTGCCGCTATGTCCTTATGGTTCATTAACATGGATTTCACGTCAGTAATGATCGTGGGCAATCGCTGCACATCTGAATAGCGCACACCGATGGTCTCGTAAATTCTTCTATGGGTCATACGAGAAGGATTCTCTACCGCGATATTGGAGAAAAAGGAATTCGGTACATACAACGGACGTTTGTCGAATTTTCTAATCACGGTGAGACGCCAGCCGATATGTTCAACTGACCCTTCGATTTGCTTGTCCGGTGACAGTATCCAGTCGCCGACATTAAAGGGGCGATCGAGAAATATCATTAAACCGCCAAAGAAGTTAGCCAATAGGTCTCTGGCCGCAAAACCAATGGCGATACCACCAACGCCACCAAAGGCCAACACACCTGAAATTGAAAAGCCTAGGGTTTGCAGGATGACCAAACTACCCGTGATGATCACTGAGGCGCGCAATAATTTGCTTACCGCAATAGCCGTGGTGGGGTCGACAGGCTGTTCATCTGACACCTGTGTGATGGCACGGTGCTCCACCTCTTTGGTTAGCCGGATCAAGAACCAACTCACAAAGAAGATAAATGACACCGCTTGCGCGTAGGTAACAAAAGAAAATATGGGCTCTTTGGAGACTTGATAAACGATATCGACCGCCCACAATAAGCCTTCAACTACGATGAGCAAATTGAGCGGCCGGCGGGCTGCAATAATAAGGGCGTCGTCCCAGATATTGGGGGTTAGCGCCAGTCGTGCCTGCATTTTATTCATGACCCGCTTGGCGACAAACTTCACCACAAGCGTTAGAAAAATGATGGTGAATACCTGTACGATCCACAAATTGTCGCCCACATAGGCGATGCCTCGTTCTTGTAACTCAATCCACCAAGCTTGCATGATGACTCCTGAAATCCATGTTATGGCGTGGGTAACCGCCCACATTGTTGATACAACGAGTATGCCCAAATTAACACTGTCCAAAAAGCCCATATTGCTTTTTTTTTACTATTGACCCGCAACTCACAGACAGGGTCTGCCGGTTATTAAACCGCCAAAACGCCATGGGGTATAGGTCTGTCAGTCGGACTTGCGCTAGACTAGAAGGATTATCGAACACGGGGTGTGCTACTGGGCACTTTATGACAGGTTAGGTTAACGACTGGACAACGGTGGTGCATTGCACATGAAACAGTTACCTGTGGCGCTCAAATTGGCCCTGTTTTTAGGCATTATGATGATTGCTGGACTCTCAGTATTGTCTCAGGTGACATTGCGGTCGCAATATCAACTCATTGAGCAACAATTCGCTATTTTTGGACGCAGTGTGACTCAGCAGCTAGCGGAAAGTGCGGTAGAGCCCTTGTTTACTGAAGATCAACTGATGTTGGATCGCTTAGTCACCAGCTTGTTGCAAGTGCCTCAGGTGGTGGGTGCTGCGATTCAATCCCCAGACGGTGAGTTACTCGTTGCCTCTGGAGTGCCCTTTGCTGTAGCAGGTTTGACGCCCAGTAAGGCCATTGCTGATGACAGCCCCATTAAACAATCCCTTCCTTGGGGCATAGCCACGGCTGAAACACCAGACGCGCCTTTCGTTACCTTTTTTACCGACATTCAATTCAAGGGGATTCGAGGTGGTAACGCCATCGTTATCGTTTCACAAGCAGAAATAGCCATGACATTACAACGTAACCGCGCATTTCTCCTGTGGAGTATGGGGTCGATTATGGTGTTTCTGTTGGTGGGTATTTATTGGATTTCCCGCATCATTATGAAGCCGCTTAGCGCCTTAGATCATGCAACCATTGCTCTGGGACATGGTGACTTTGGTTATCGCATCCAGCATACCTTTAACGGCGAGTTCCAACGGGTGGTCAATGCATTCAACCGGATGGCAGCCGAAATCGAACAAAAGTGGCAGGCCGAAATCGTGCTCAAACGCTTGGTACCTGCGGAAGTCAGCCAACAATATTTGCCGCATCAAACCGATATCAAGCTCGGCAGTAAGCGCATTCAAGCCACCATCGTTTTTGCTGACATCGCAGGTTTTACGTCATTATCTGAAAAGTGGGCACCTGAAATAATTGAATTTATGCTCAATGAGGTATTCACCATTATGGCGGTGTCGACACAGGAACATGGTGGCTTTGTCGATAAATTTATTGGCGATGAGGCCATGATGGTTTTTGGTGTGCCAGAGCCGCGCGATGACCACGAAGTCCAGGCCATGCAAACGGCATTGGCGATACAATCGCGTATTCAGCAATTGGATACCGATGTTTTTGGTCCGGGCATCCCACCGATTCGCCTGAAAATTGGCCTGTCATCGGGGACGGTACTCGCTGGCTTATTTGGGGCTAATGAACGCATGCAATACACCCTGATCGGAGACCCTGTGAACGTTGCCAGCCGCCTCACGCAACTCGCCCAGCCGGGACAGATTTTAACAACCGCGTCACTGGCAGCACGTGTCAATTCCGCCGTTTCTGTCGTGGTATCTGAAAGCACTCCAATCATGGTCAAGGGTAAAGCTGATCCCATTGAAACCTGCAGTGTCACGGCACAATCAGCGCAGGAAGTTACAACGAAAGGAGTAACACCGTGACCGCCAATCAAGTGCATAAGCGTACCCAAGTAGCATGGACACAATGGTTGGCAGCTATTGCATTCGCGGGTTTGCTGTCCGGTTGTCAAACGTTTACCGCAGCGGTGCCACAGTATCTGCCATTTGATGTTTCCATGTTGGGTCAAACCACTGATGAACGCATTGCCACCTATATTGCAGGTCATCAGTATGACAAGGCCATTGCCCTTATTGATCAGGAACCAGCTTCTAAGGAACGCCAATCTGAGCGAGATGCCGTGGTAGATGCGCGATCCGCTTACATCGACGCAACAATTGAGAGCGCCAACCAACTCATACAATCACAATCTTGGTATCCGGCAGAATTGCTGTTACAGGAAGCTATGGCCGCCTTGCCCAGTCAAAGCGACTTTATTGCTTTAGAGGCCGTGCGAGCACAGGACGAACTGCACTATATTGCCGTTCATAGCACCCGACTTCACATTGACGAAGCCCATTATCTCACCCTGATCACACCCACGACACAGCTTCTGGCGGAGGTATTCCCACAGCAAAGATCCTATGTAAATGCCTACAAGGATTTGCAGCGTCGCAAAACACGATTAGCAAAGATTTTGCTTGAAGACAGCCGAGTGGCTATCGAAATGGATCAATTTGGCATGGCCCAATCGGCGTACGACAGTGCCCTGCTATTGGATCCGCATTCAGAGGACAGCGTTCTGGCGCGCGCATTGACCGCTAATGCCCAGCAACAAGCAGCCTCAACGGCGTCCCTTGAGGCCGCCAATCGTTCGTTAAAAATCGATGCGCTCAACGGTCAATTCGAATCTGCGATGCGGGACGGCGATCTACTCAGTGCCCAGCAGATTATGGAAAAACTCATTATTCTAGATGGATCCAATCCCACGCACGTCGCCCAACGCGTTCAGCTGCAAAATGCCATCCAAACCGTGTTAGATATCGGCATTAAAAATGGGGACCAAAAATACAATGGCGGTGATATCAAGGGTGCACTGGCAATTTGGGAAGGTATTTTGCCGCTATCCCCCGCCCACATGGGATTAATTGAACGCATTTCTCGGGCCAATCGCTTCTTGCAAAGGTTGGAAGAGCTGCAAGGTGTGGCCACCGATAACGAAACATAAATCGGACCAAGACAAAGCCTGCCAAATCCTTATAATACGCCACCTAAATTATCAGGGCTTCACGCTTTCAAATCATGCAATCCTAGGTGACACACTATGTTAGATGCCAATTCACTGGCTGCTTTAAGCTCATTGAAATCCACTATTGTTGAATCCAAAATCGTATATACAGGCACCGCAAAAGGGTCGCAGGGTCGATTTGGATTTATAAAATGTGAGCAAAATGGCGAAGACTTTTTTGTGCCACCCGCTGAAATGGACAAGATCCTGCCTGGTGACCGGGTTGAGTTTGAGTCAACTACTGACAATAAGGGTAAAACCTTCGCTGTCGTTACGCGTGTTATTCAAACGGACCTGAAGCAGTTTGTTGGCCAATATCAGATTAAAGGCAACGCCCATTTGGTAGCACCAGAAGACAGCTTGATCAGCCGTCAGTTTTTTATCGCACCCAAAGATCGCAAAGGATCCAATCAGGATTACGTGGTGGCACAGGTCACGCGGCACCCCTTCCCTGACGGCAAAGCCCAAGCAAAAATCACCAAAATCATCGGCAATAAAGGCAGTGCCTTTTTAGAACATGCCTTGACCAAAACACGTTTTGGTTTGGAAGATGAGTTTCCGTTGGCAGTGTCTAGTCAAGCCAGCGCCTACAAGGAAGACTTTATTGCTCAGCAGCTACCCAAGCGCGCCGATCTATCATCAGTGCCCTTCGTCACCATTGACGGTGCCAGCACCAAGGATATGGACGATGCGTTGTGGGCAACAGCGAATGAACAGGGCTACCAATTGATGGTTGCAATTGCCGACCCAGCTGCTTGGATTGCGCCGGCATCAGCGGTCGATAAAGAGGCTCTGCATCGCGCTACGTCCACTTATCTGCCGGGTCAAACGCACCACATGTTACCCGCGAGATTGGCGCATAACCTGTGCTCTCTGGTCCCTGGCTTTCAGCGGTTGGCTATTGTGTTGAACATACAATTGACGCACGAAGGTGATGTATCAGACTTCGGGATAGAAGCGGCTGTCATTAAGAGCCAAGCAAAATTGGCGTATGACACGGTGAATACCTTTATTGACCAGCCTAGCGCCAAACTCGGCCTGTCAGCCGACGTTATCGGCAGCCTCACGGTATTGAATACCATCGCCACGTTATTAAGGACCCAACGTGCGAAACACCATATCCTGATGCCCGATCGCGATGATTTTCGATATACCCTCGATGATATGGGTAAAATCATGACCATCACCATCGATCCACGCAGTCCCAGTCGGAACCTCGTAGAAGAATGTATGCTACTGGCCAATCGATTGGGCGCACAGTTTTTAGCCCAGCACCAGACCGGTGTATTCGCAACCCAGGCGGGTCTGCGCAAAGAACGGGTGGAAGATATCCAGTCGGTACTCGCCGAGGATGCCCCCGAACTCGCACATCTGGACCCTACGCAGCTCGCTGATTTTGTCACCCTGGTTAACCAATGTGAACAGCAGCATCCCGCGCTATTTCTGCTGTTATTGAAGAGTTTGACGCGTACTGAAATGAAAAATGTAGCAGCGCCTCACTTTGCCCAAGGTTTTGAAGCGTATGCCACCATCACCTCACCCATTCGTCGCTATGCGGATTTGGCCAACCACCGCGTGTTACATAAGATATTGGCAGGTGACGAGAACCTGGCGTTGGATGAGGCTTGGGTATCTGGCTTACAGCAGCGTATTTTACAGAGTCGACAAGCCGGCAATGCAGTTGAGCAATGGCTCAAGTGTCTGTACATGGACAACTTCCAAGATGTCGAATATGAAGGCGTCGTGCATTACATCAATGGCATGGGATTTGGCGTACAACTGCCCCACAACGGTGTCGATGGTTTTGTAAACTTGAAAGGATTAACCCCAAAAAGCCAGTTTGATAGCAAGCGGTTGCAGCATCAAATTGGTGACACCACTGTGAGCCTTGGTATGGTTGTGCGCGTAGTGGCCCAAGGCGCAGATATGGGCCGAAAGCAGGTACAGTTCCAGTGGTTGGATCACCCGAGTAACAACAGCCCAGCTGCGGCGTGATATAAGCGTCTGTGACTGCTGTGATATTGCGTTGCCCACACCCTAGGGTAACGTGATATTACAGGCCTCACAGGCCGGTTCCATACTCAGCACATACTCAGCACATACTCAGCACATACTCAGAACATACTCCGCACATACTCAGGCTCAGGCTCAGGCTCAGGCTAGTGTCTGCTATGCCGTTGCCACAGCGGTGAGACAGTCGCCCATGAGTTGCAGACTCGTATTGCCCCTAAACCGATTAATATCCAATTGATAACGCAAGCACACCTGTGGATGCGGTGTCGGCCACTCAGCGGGGTCAATATTGAACACGATGGCATCTATGTGTTGGTTGGTTCCGATCGGAGATAGCACAAGTTTCAAGTGATTCTGACCGACAATACGCTGATCAACAATGTCAAAGGTACCGTCAAAAGTAGGCGCAGGAAAATGATGACCAAAGGGCCCTATCCGCTGCAACTGATCCGCCATGTCCAACGACAATTCAGATCCATCCAATTGACCATCCGACCACATCACTGCCTGCAAATCGTCGGCGGTGAGCTGCTCTCGCACAACCTGATCAAATGCAGATTGAAAAGCCATCAAGTCGCCACGGTCTATAGTGAGCCCGGCTGCCATGGCATGTCCGCCAAATCGATTCAACATGCCGGGGTGTCGGGTGGCGATGAGATCTAACGCGTCTCTTAGGTGAAATCCGTTAATAGAACGGGCTGAGCCTTTAATTTCAGTGTCACCTGAGGCTGCAAAGGCGATAACTGGCCGATGGGTACGGTCTTTAATTCGTGACGCCAATATGCCGATGACACCTTCATGCCAGTCTGCATCAAACAAACAGAGTCCCCAAGGCAATGTGGCGGGATCGGTGAAGTTATCTAGCAATGTCTTAGCCTGTTCCTGCATCGATTGCTCTACGAACCGCCGCTCCTTATTGAGGTTATCCAACTGCTTAGCCAATATCTGCGCTTCTTCCTCGGATTCTGCCATCAGACAGGCAATGCCGAGTGACATATCTTCCATTCTACCGGCCGCGTTTAGGCGAGGCCCTATGGCAAATCCCAAGTCACTGCCCACCAAATGCGGTGCAGCCTTGCCTGCCACTGCCAATAGGGCATTGATGCCCGGTCGCGCCTGCCCTGCCCGTATACGCAGCAATCCTTGATGGACGAGAATGCGGTTATTTCGGTCAAAGGGCACCACATCTGCAACGGTGGCAAGGGCAACCAGATCCAGATACTCGGCCAAATTGGGCACCGAGCGCGCAGCAAACCAGCCCTGAGCCAATAACTTAGCGCGGACTGCCGCCATGAGATAAAATGCTACCGCACAGCCACAAGCCGCTTTGCTTGGAAAGTCACAGCCCGCTTGATTAGGATTGATAATGGCGTCTGCATTCGGCAAGGTGGCACCGGGTAAATGGTGGTCAGTGACGACCACACGCACCCCTGCCGCTTGTAATATGGCGATACCCTCAACACTGGAAATACCATTATCTACCGTAATCACGACATCGGGCTTTTTAGTGATCGCAATATCTGCCAAGGCGGCGCTCAATCCATACCCTAGTGTAAAGCGATCAGGCACCAAGTAATCGACTTGCTCCAAGCCAAATGCCCGCAGCGCAAGACAGGTGAGAGCCGTTGCCGTGGCACCATCTGCATCAAAATCGCCGACCACCAGAACAGACTGGCCCGATATAACGGCTTGCTCAATGATGTCAGCCCCTAATGCAATGTCCTTAAGGTCTGTATAGGACAACAGGTTGCCCATCTCCAAATTCATGTCGTTTTCAGAGGCAACACCCCGAGAGGCTAAAATCTGCCTGATAACAGCGGGCAAGGTATCCGGTAGCGCGGCCATTTTTTGATTCAAATCTGGCCCAATGTTGCGTCTTTTTATGCTAGGTATCATGCAATATCCGTTGGTTATGGGAGGCTAATGTACTTGAAAAAGCGAGCCGATTTACATTTACAGCCCGCCAGATTCTGGCACTATGGATTCCGATTTTCAGCCATTTATTGGGGATTCTGGACCTGTATTATAGCCCGAGCGATTATTGATCAAATCCCAATCTTCACTTATGATGGACACAGTATTCAAACAATAACAAAAAAGGCCCTTTCACATGACAAGTTTTCTCACACCCGTACAGGCCATTTTGGCGCACAGTGCTAAAACGCCAGATAAGATTTTTCTAAGACAACCCATTGATGGCAAATTGGTCGATTTCACTTGGTCGCAAGTTGAAGATCAATGTCGCAGAATTGCTTCTAGCCTTCACACCTTGGGTATGAAAAAAGGCGATCACATTGCCATATTGAGTAAAAACTGTGCAGAGTGGGTCATGGCAGACTGGGCTATTCAAATGGCCGGCATGGTGTCGGTGCCTATGTATCCAACCGCAAACCAAGACACGATTGAACACGCACTGAAACACAGTGACAGCAAAGCGATTTTTATTGGAAAATTGGACGACTGGAAGTCTCAAGAGCCTGCAATTTCTCCTGAATTATTGCGCATCGCAATGCCTTATCCAACGATGGCATGCCAGTTAAACTGGAAGGAACTGATTGCGGTACATGAGCCTATTGCTGAAGTTCACCAGCCTGACCCTGAAGAACTCATGAGCATTCTGTATACCTCGGGCAGTACGGGTGTCGCCAAAGGCGTTTTGATGTCTTATCGCGCCTATCACTATGCTGGCACCACCAATCAAAGCCACATTGGTTTGGACGAGAATGAACGCCTTATTTCCTATTTGCCGCTGGCGCACATCACTGAGCGTGCGGTAATCCTTGCACCCTGCGTCTATGCCGGTGCAACCCTCTATTTTGTTGAATCATTAGATACCTTCCAAAGAGATCTCAAGACAGCTGAGCCGACGTGTTTCCTTTCGGTTCCGCGCTTATGGACCAAGTTTCAAAGTGGCGTTCACGCCAAATTACCACCTAAAAAACTGCGGATTCTGCTATCAATTCCTTTACTGGGTAATGTGGTTGCGAAGAAAATTCGCACAGAACTTGGCTTTTCATCTTGCCGCCTCTTTGGCTCAGGTACCGCACCCATATCACCTGCCGTCTTGAAGTGGTATCGCCGATTGGGCATTGATATCTCTGAAGGTTGGGGCATGTCAGAAACAGCAGGTTTGTCTTGCTTGAACTACCCCTATGATGAACGAGGACTCGGCTCGATTGGATCGCCGTTGCCGCAAACTGAAATGACCCTGTCTCAGGAAGGTGAAATTCTCATCAAGGGCCCTGGTTTATTCTCTGGCTACTACAAACAATCAGATCTAACGGCTGAATGCTTTACCGAAGATGGCTTTTTTCATACCGGTGACAAGGGCATTTGGGATAGCCAACTACATAATTACCGCATCACCGGTCGTGTAAAAGACCTATTCAAAACGCAAAAGGGTAAATATGTGGCTCCGGTTCCTATTGAGTCAGCATTAAGCGGCAATGACCTCGTTGAACAGGTGTGCGTCATGGGCTCCGACTTGCCTCAGCCAGTAGCGGTTGTGGTCTTATCTGAGGTGGCTCAACAGACGCCTCGCGCTGACGTTCGCGTCAGTCTTGAGACCTCACTGACCACGCTAAACCAGCACCTTGAATCTCATGAGCGCATATCACATATCGTGATTGCACAAGAGGAATGGACTATTGAAAATGGTCTGCTGACCCCTACCATGAAAATCAAGCGCGATTTGTTGGAAGCCAAATATCAGGCAGCCAGTAATAAAGCCGCTGATCAAACTGTTAGCTGGGAATAACCGATAGCGTTCCACGCTACAGTGAAGCATACGCCATCTACGAGATGGCGTTTTTTTTGACAAGGCTACTGGTAACAATCGCTCGCAACTTGGCAGTATTCACTGTCTATGTAGACAAACACTGTCTAAAATAAGCCATTAACCTGTCAATGAATCTGGTGAAATACGTGCGTCTATCCATCTTGTTTATGTTACTGCTATCGACTGTCGCAATGGCGGGCAATTCTGTCAATATTCTGGTGTATCACCATGTCTCCTCAGAAACGCCACCCTCAACCTCCGTGACACCACAGCAATTTCGACAACACCTCAGTGCCTTGTCTGAGGGCCCGTTTCAAGTAGTTGATTTGGCATGGGCATTAAACCAGATTCAAACCGGTGCACCACTGCCCGATAATGCCGTTGCCATTACTTTCGATGACGGCTACAACGATATTCACACCAATGGCATGCCGCTATTGGTTGAGTTCGGCATGCCCTTTACGGTTTTTGTCAGCACTGAAACCATTGATCGTCGGTTTGGTGACATGATGGACTGGGAAACGCTGAGAGACCTTCAGGCTAATGGTGCCACCATAGCCAACCATTCGGTCAAACATGATTATTTTGTCAGACAGTTTCCACTGGACGATGTGTGGCTTGCAGCGGCATACGCCGACATCACTGAAGCGCAAACTCGGATAGAGGCAGAACTGGGACCCTCCCCTAAATGGTTTGCCTATCCCTACGGAGAATTTAACCATGCGCTTCGCGATAAGTTGCAGCAGGAAGGTTGGATTGCATTTGGGCAACAATCAGGCGGTGTGGGTCCCTACTCTGATTTCCAGGCGTTACCGCGATTTCCGGCAGGCGGCATCTATGCCAATTGGAATACCCTGAAAACCAAGCTTATGTCACGGCCCTTACCCGTGGACTACCATGCCCTGCCAGACCCAATCACGCAGCTTAACCCGCCACAGTTGGTGGCACGATTAAAAGAGCCGCTACCCAATCGCCAGAAGCTCAACTGTTTTGTGAATGGCGAGTGGTTACCAACGCATTGGGAAAACGCTCAGACCTTTTCAATACAGCCTACCAAGTCTCTGGGTGCAGGGCGCAGCCGATATAACTGTACCTATAGTATTGGCGATGGCGCATTCTATTGGTTTTCGCACCAATGGCTGAGGCCGTAGGGGCAAGAGCAGATAAGAGCAGATAAGAGCAGATAAGAGCAGATGCGAGATACGAGATAAGAGCAGATATAAGCAGATGCGAGATGCGAGATGCGAGATGCGGGATGCAGATGCAGATGCAGATGCAGATGCAGATGCAGATGCAGATGCAGATGCGGGCAGAATACCCGTTAGAAAAAACAGGTAGCGATAAAGGTTAATAAAAAGGGGATGACTCATCATCCCCTTTTTGGATTTTACATCGAGGCAGCGAGTCGCGTGCCCTGATCAATAGCACGTTTGGCATCCAATTCTGCAGCGACATCAGCGCCACCAATAAATTGGAAGGGCTTGGTCAAGGTTTCAGTCCAACTGCGGTTAGGCTCTTGCCCCGCGCAAACAACCACGTTATCAACCGGTAACACTTGCTCCAATCCGTCTACCTTAATATGCAGACCAGCGTCATCAATGTGGGTGTATTCACAACCCGCAATCATGTTCACACCTTTTTTAGTCAACTCTAAACGGTGCGCCCAACCCGACGTTTTACCTAAGCCGTTACCGACTTTCGACTTTTTACGCTGCAACAAATAGACACGGCGTTCTGGCACTTCAAACTGCTGCGTCACACCTTCAATACCCGATCGGGCTGTTAGTGTCATGTCGATGCCCCACTGCGCCATAAACGCAGGGATGTTTTGACTGGTCGATACTGATCCATGAGACAGGTATTCACTGACATCAAAACCGATGCCACCGGCGCCAATCACCGCCACCTTGCCTCCGACTGCTTTCTTATCACGGATGACGTCGAGGTAATTCAATACCTTAGGGTGGTCGATACCCGAGATCTCAGGTGTACGGGGTGTAATGCCGGTTGCCACAATGACTTCATCAAACTCACTGTTATTGAGCATACCTGCAGTGACAGGGGTATCCAATTTCAGGGTCACACCGGTCAGTTCAAGCTGCTTCTGGAAATAACGAATCGTTTCATAGAACTCTTCTTTACCCGGAATTTGCTTGGCAATATTAAATTGTCCGCCAATCTCGCTGGCTGCATCAAACAATGTCACCGCATGGCCCCGTTTAGCGGCTGTGGTTGCAAATGCCAAACCTGCAGGACCTGCGCCAACGACGGCCAATTTCTTAGGGGTTTCAGCGGGCATTATAACCAATTCTGTTTCGTGACAGGCACGTGGGTTTACCAAGCAGCTGGTCAATTTCATACTAAACACATGGTCTAAACAGGCCTGATTACAACCAATACAGGTGTTGATCTCATCGCTCTTGCCTGCGATGGCCTTATTAACAAAATCAGGATCAGCCAAAAACGGCCGCGCCATAGACACCATGTCTGCATCGCCACGCGCCAACACTTCTTCAGCTTTTTCAGGCGTGTTGATACGGTTTGATGTAATGACAGGGATTGAAAAATGTGCGCGGAACTTTGCCGTTACCCAAGTAAAGGCTGCACGGGGCACCTTGGTAATAATGGTAGGAATACGGGCTTCATGCCAACCAATACCCGTATTGATGATCGTTGCACCTGCCGATTCAACGGCTTTTCCTAATGCCACGACTTCATCAAAATCACTGCCGCCTTCTACCAAATCCAACATGGACAAACGATAAATAATAATGAATTTTGGCCCTACCGCTTCGCGTACACGGCGTACAACCTCTACTGGTAACCGCATGCGGTTTTCATAGGCGCCACCCCAACTGTCTTCACGCTTGTTGGTTCTGGTCGCCAAAAACTGGTTCAAGAAATAGCCTTCAGACCCCATGATTTCAACACCGTCATAACCGCTCTTTTGAGCCAACTGGGCTGCGGTGACAAAATCAACGATTTGTTGTTCAATTTCGTCTTCCGTTGCCGCTTTAGGGATAAAGGGGTTGATCGGTGCTTGAATGGCTGACGGCGCAATGGGGTTGGCATTGTAGGCATAGCGTCCGGTATGCAAAATCTGCATGCAAATAAGTCCGCCTTCCGCATGGACGGCATCGGTGATTATGCGGTGTTCTGCACAATCGGCGTCCGTCTTTAGCATCTTGGTATGCTCGTGGGTTGCTGCCCGTGCATTGGGACCAAAACCACCGGTGACAATCAGACTCACGCCACCCTTTGCGCGTTCCGCAAAGAAGGCAGCCATTCGGTGATGTCCATCTGGCAATTCTTCGAGGCCAGTATGCATGGATCCCATAATGACGCGGTTCTTTAGGGTAACAAAACCCAAATCTAGCGGGCTTAACAGGTGAGGATATTGCGTTGTCATAGTGGCAGTCTCTTAAATTTTCGTTTCAATGGGTCACAGCCGCTTTTTAGCGACCGGTTACTCGGGCATTGGCGGTGTTATCGGGCACAAATCAGCAAAATCTGGTGCGCGTTTTTGCATCTTGGCTGAGAACGCTTCCATCATATCGGTTTGTGGCTGGAACATGCCGCTTTGCCAAGTGGCCATATACTTCAGGCTATCAGCAACAGAATGATCTCTGCTGAAGTTGAGCATTTCTTTGCAGCCCGTTACTGCTAGGGGCGACTTACTGGCGATATCACGGGCAATAGCCATCACCCCAGCTAGTAGCGATTCGGCGTCATCATAAACAGCATTTACCAGACCTGAACGCAAGGCTTCTTCTGATGTGAGCCGACGTCCTGTATAGGCCATTTCGCGAACCAACCCTGGATGCATGATTTTGGGTAGCCGCTGTAATGTGCCCAAATCTGCTGTCATACCCAGCTTGGTTTCTTCAATGGTAAAAAAACCATCCTGTGTGCAGTAACGACTATCGCAAGCACTGATTAAGTCTAGCGCCCCACCGATACAACCGCCCTGTACTGCCGCCAACACGGGCATACGCACAGACTCTAGTGCATTAAAAACGTCCTGCAACTGCAATACCGTGCGACGCAGGTCTTCATGTTTCCTGCCCGGCTCAGCATTGGCCATAATCCCACCACTGAACACCGACAAATCCATACCGGCACTAAAATGCTTGCCGGTTGAGGAAATAACCAACGCGCGGACGGTGCCATCGCGATCGATGGCCGCTAGTGCCTCCGGCAATTCTCGCCAAAAAGCGGTATTGAGCGTATTCAATTCATTGGGTCGGCTAAAACAGAGATGTCCGACGCCATCTTGGATAGTTAGGTTAAAAACAGAATAATCCATATTTCCCTCATGGTTGGCCCGTTTGACGGGCAGTGCCGTTCATATCATACAATAACGCAAGATTACCCCGCTATTTTGACACCGTCAAGTTTGCGTTCTATGATGCAAAAAATACGTAGAGTTTTGGAAAACGATGACCCACAAAACCCCCAAGAAGCAATACCACCATGGCAACCTGCGCCAACAGCTATTGGATACTGCTGCGGTATTGATACGTGAAGACGGTGAGCCTGCGTTATCGATGCGCAAACTAGCCGAGAAGCTGGGTGTTTCGCGTATGGCGCCCTACCACCACTTTGAAGACAAAGAGGCTTTGTTGTGCGGGGTTGCTGAAGCCGGTTTTGAACGCTTTATGCACTCTGTGATGGCGGTTGCTACCGACCTCAATGCGCTTGAGGTGACCCCCTACTCAAAAGACCATCTGGGCCTTTTTGTGACGACCTATCTTAATTTTGCCACCCAGCATCCCGAGTATTACAACCTCATGTTCGGTGGTCATCTATGGCAATCAACGACTATCACCGACAGCCTGCGTGACGCAGGACACGCTGCCTTTAGGTCCTATGTCGATATGATTCGGGCTTGGAAAAACGCAGACGCCATCAACCCAGCCGTTGACCCTTTGCGATTTGCACAGCTTAGTTGGAGCACACTCCATGGTATGAGCCGGCTATTTATTGACGGGATTTACGTCGATGAAGGTGTTTTGACCCATTTATGTCACACCGCTACCGATAGCTTTTGGGCGCAGCTTCACGGCTAACGATGGGGCGTCATAGCGTTTTTAGAGGCATCAGTGAAAGGCCAATTCTATTCACTGATATAACAGGTCTATTCATTAATAGGACAGGCCTATTCAGGGATAAACAGGCCAGTAAAGGTTTAACGCACAGCGGCGAGATAAATCACAGATTCATAGCCCTAACACCGATGCAGTCAATTCCCTAAGCTCCTGCTACCGCGTTGAATTTTTGCGTTCAAGCCAAACCGCCAGCCCCTGTGCATTCAGCCCTACATCAGCGTCCAAAAATGCCCTTGCCTGCGCCTCTGACAGACGACCGCCCTGTTCTCTATATCTCGTTAACATATTAACCATCAGCGCCTCACAGAGCGCGTCATGGCGTTCTGACGCATCCGGGTGCGCCTCTGCGATCTGCACCAACACATCAATCTGCTCATACAGTGCCACCTGCAAGTCAGGGGTCACTGCAATGGCGCCATAATGGGTCAGGTAGAAATAGTCGGGGTTTAATGCCAGTAAGCGCCCGATAGAATCTTTCATCGCCTGAGGATCAAACTGCACGGGGGTGGTGGTAGGAAACAAAAAAGGCACGCCATTGACGTTTAACTCAGGGTAAGCAATGCCACAGGTGTCGCCGGTGAATACACCGTTACTGAGCGAATCCAATACGCAAAAATGGTGCCTTGCATGCCCTGGCGTATCATAAAATGTTAGTGTCGATTGGCCCAACGGCAAGGTAAAACCGTCTGGTGCAACCTGCACACGAGCCTCTGGCACCGGCACCAAAACACCATAGGTCTCGTTAAAGACTGCCTCACCATAGACGGCAATCGCGCCCGCTTGCAGCTTTGATGGGTCAATCATGTGTCGCGCACCTTGCGGGTGAATGACCAAAGTGGCCTGTGGTAATGCCGACATCAACCCCCCAACGCCACCCGCATGATCCAGATGGACGTGCGTGGGAATGACATACTTTACTTGCTCAACTGAATAGCCTTTGTCGGCTATGAGTTGCAGCAACAGGGGAACTGTTTTTGCGATACCGGTTTCTACAATGGCAATTTCAACAATACCCTGCTCATTGGTGCGCTCCATCAGATAACAGGCAGCCATGCCCTTTCTAAAGAAGCCCGTATCAATCCGCGTGATGCCCGCGCCGAGCGATAAGTACGGCTTGTCAGAGGGTGTTGTATCAATCGTCATTGCCATAATATCTAATATCCAGAAATTTATTTTACCAATAATGAACTAACTTTAGCGCCAACCAACCTATTTCCCGACGCTGACCAATGCGTATTGTTAGGGTTATAAAAATCCACAGCGCCAGATTTTATACTGTCTTCTACAAATCTAGAAACTTCTAAAATCTCATAGTTATCTTCACGGAAAAATTCAAGATTTTCGTAAATGGAGGTATTGGTATGTTCAATAAATGCTCGGTATGCAGAGGACTTATCATTAGCGACGAGTGGTATGAATTTTGTGTATGCATTCGCCTCTACAATCTGGCCCAGGGAAAACAAAGTTCGGCTCATTTCTTTCCAATCCGTTGCCGTCCAAGATTTCTTTAACAAATCGTCTTTATAAAACAAAATTTTATCAGAATGCCTATTTGAAAATAGATCAGTTACAGTCATTTCTTGAACAACTACATCCTTAGTAGGGAATAGTTGGCGATAATAAAACTTCAACCCGTATCCAATATTAATATAAGGATTTTTATCCCTTGAATGTGAAATTGATTGCACCTGTGTACTTGCAACTGTTTTCTTTACAACATCACCCTGATAGGTTGCAACGCTAGCGCCAACACACATAGGATTAGAAAGCCGCGATTTCATTGCCCGCTCAACCGTTTGGTATATTAAAAATAGAGGAGGCGTTTCGCTAAATTCTTTGGACTTCAAATATGTACAAAGATCCAGTTGACTCAAATGAAATACACCAACTGACAAGCCAGTATTTTCCGATAAATAGTTATGCCATAGGCTTGCAAAAGGCTCAGTGTTTGAAAACGAATCACCAATGACTACAACATCATAATAATCACCCAACGTTGCTCTTTTCGATATTGCATTTTCAAAATACGATTCACTAATGTTGGGTCCAAATAAATACTCACTTTTCCACCCAAGACGAGTGAGGTCACCATGCAGCGGCTCAAGGCGATAAACGACGGTGGCGGAGGCGCCTACCAACAAAACAGCCAACCAGACAAAAATGCTAATTCTTACATAGTTTTTAAACAACATTATCAAAACCTAAAATAAAGGAATTCACTCACATTTGTCATGCTACTTATAGTGTAAACAAACAGACAAATTATCATTACCAACCAAAAAGCCGTCGGACGCCATGCAAGCTTAATTAGGCTAAAATTCATCTGCCCCAGCTTTTCATATGTAGGTCTATATCTTCGTAAAAGCTCCTGCGTATTTGGCATGAATATGGCAATAGCTATTAACACAAAAATAATTCCAATTTGAGAAGGCCCTCCCCAACGGAAAACGGATTCACCAGTAACACCGAGCAATCCGAAAAAATCAGTAAATTGATTTAATCTATCATATACTCCGTTTGGCAAAGCGATACCATTTAGACCTAACATGCCCTTCCATATATTAACTGCGCCTTGCAAAGTTTCAGCCCTAAATGGCACCCACGAAAACACAACTGCGATCATTGTAAAAAGCCACCCAATCGGTGGGTACAACTTCAATTCACCGAGCAGCCACCTAAAAAATTGATTTATTATCAAATATGTTCCATGAATAGCTCCCCAAACGACAAACGGCCATCCAGCTCCATGCCAAAGGCCACCTAAAAGCATTGTCAGAAACAAGTTAAGGTAACGCCTCGAGTTGCCATGCTTATTGCCGCCTAACGGGATGTAGAGATAATCGCGCAGAAATCTAGATAAGGTCATGTGCCATCTCCGCCAAAATTCAATAATGGATGTCGCTTTATAGGGAGAATTGAAATTGACTGGCAATCTGATACCAAACATTCGTGCAAGCCCAATCGCCATGTCAGAATACCCGGAAAAATCGCAATATATTTGAAATGCAAACAATACAATAGCAATTGACAAGGTTGCATTATCATATATCTCATATTGGGCAAAAACTTTGTTTACATTCTTCGCAATTTGAATCC
>ERZ767114.279-NODE-279-length-31369-cov-5.034162_pt1 | contig 31369 bp, 29 predicted proteins | sample MGYA00374952_ERZ767114 | MGnify/ENA primary metagenome ERZ767114 (study PRJEB28939, sample SAMN06267156) | marine metagenome | isolation source: Columbia River Estuary | place: USA:Columbia River Estuary, USA | collected 2012-05-05 ...
TTTTTCTTTCAATTTGAGAAACTTAACCTCGAATAGATGGTAGGACAACGGAGCGGTGATACACAACAAAATGAAACCTGGGTTAAATAATGCTTCAAAATGGATTTCAGCAGCGAGTGGCCATTGTTGAGTATTCTCTCTACCTGGACCAGTAGCAAGGAAAAAACCTTGCCAAAGATAAATTCCATATGATATTCTACCGATGTAAGCAATTGGCTTACTTTCTAAAAAGCGGGTGATAAATGACTCCTGATTTACTATTATCCAAAGTATACCAGCTAAAATCCCAACTATTCGTAAATATTTCGTAAAATAATCCTTATCCTGATACCAAAATTCTACAAAAAAACCCATTATGAATAAAATCCCCAAAACTGTACTTAACCACTTTTTTGACTGAATTAGATTCCAGTAATTTGTGTGTAATAAAATTCCCCCAATACATCCCGCAATTAAGTAAATAGCGGCACTAGTAGTCCATCGTTCAACCTTGAAATTACCGCTGATGAAGATGTTTTCAGTCAGTGATTTTTGCAAAAAATGAAGTAAAACTATCGATATAGTCAGTAAAAGTATTTGATTGCTAGGAGTCAATTTCCGCCTAAACATAATCATTAGTATAGGTGGCCAAAGGATGTAGAAATGCTCCTCAACTGCTAAAGACCAAGTATGCCCTAATGTAATATTGTAATCACCACTGTGGGCATGATTAAACAAATATATTGCCGATAAAAATAACTGTTTGGGAGTAGTCATAGTCTCTAAAAACAATCCTAGTATGAGTAACGATGTTAGCATTAGGTAATATACAGGGAAAATTCGTAAAGCCCTTCTGAATATGAAATATTTTAGGTTTATCTGACCATATTTTTCATGCTCCGAATATAGTAGGTGAGTAATAAGTAATCCTGAAAGGATAAAAAAAATCTGAACGCCTATTGTTCCATCAACAAGAGTGTAAAGCGGTGATTTATCCCAATATAATTTCACGAATAACCACATGTGAGCGGTTACGACCATTAAAACAGCATAAGCCCTAATTCCATCGAGTCCTTTGATGTGCTTCACATGTAATCCACATCAACTTGTCATTTATGAGTTGCTACTTACAACGGGTCCCCTTGTATTCGTATATGCCTTCATGGGTACCGATGCAGACAACTCAATAACAGCATCACCGTTTCCAAGATAGAAATCTCTATCTACTCTGCTGCTGACAAAACTGCATGATTGATTCCTCTTCCACAGTAGAATCACTCAGTAATCGACCTCCCAAGGTGACCCTAGTGGATGGAATTGAGGTTTCAGGTATCGAATCCATCGCAAGTGATGCCCGGAACGCTAACCCATTCATTGAGGGAGAAATGAGTGTTTCGAGTCGGCCACAATGGGTTTGGTTTGTGGCAGGTCTTTTCATTCTCCCTTTTTTTGTGGCGATTGCGAGTGCATCTTTAGCAATGATTGATGATTCGGGTTTGTTTACTTCTTATACTTCTGATCAGCCCTCCTTGGAGGAGGATGTTTCTTTTGCCAACGAAACCTATGCTGTTCGTGGTTTTTACATGTCCTCTGGGTTTGACGATAAATTCGCTGTCCATAGCTTCTGGGACCTAACGATCGAAACCGATTCATGGGTGGTGTACATTTCGGGCCATGAGCGGTATTCAGATGGTGAACAAAATTTTGATCAACCGACAAGAGATGACGACGATGGTAATACTTGGTGGGTCTCAGAGATGCACGACCAGGAGGCGGAATTCTCTGTTTACATTACGCAAGAAGGGAATGAAGTATTCGTTGCCTATCCTCCTTCAAGTTCTGAACCAACATTTGCCAATTACTTATGGAAGGAATCGGGAGGGATAATGGATTTTGGCTCTCTTGCCCTTGGTGTTTGGCCCGTTTCTGCAATCGGAGGAGTTGTTTGGGGCTTTTCTAAAAATCAACCTGCTTTTGCTTATGGCGTGATGATTTGGGGGTCGATTGTCATTCTCGTAACTGTATTCATCGCATTGTTCTTGTTGATCTTTTAATTTTAGTACTGCGCCCCACAAACTGAACAGTTCTGATGCTCAAAGACCACGCGTGACTTGTTGCTGACTTAACCAAAGTTTCCACGCATTGGCGACTTCATCCTTTTCCTTGTTCGAATTAACTCCTGACATGCTTCCAAAGAATTTAGTCATGAGTACAGGTGTTACAGTTCCGCCTATTTTGACGTGACCCATTTTTAGTTCAGTTCCTTGTTTTTCTCCTGGATTAGCGTCGATGAATTTTCCGCGGCCAAACAGCCTTTCGATGATGATCCAACCCGACTTTCCAGTAACCTGAATCCATTTCGGTTTAATTTTGGTAATTATTGCCTCAATCAACCGCATGTTCGCACCAAGAGCAGGATCCGTCTGAATGAGGTCTGCTAGGTGTTCTGGATTGAGGCCGGTTTTGTGTGAGAAGTATTGTACCGTGTCCACTTCGATCAAATGTTTGTGACAAACCATTTGCTTCCAATCAGCATTAGTATAGTTCGAAGCCGTTTCTGTGAACCAGTGTTTACCCAGCCAGCCACCGTATTTGTTGAAGTATTTTCGATTCCTCTCTTCTCGGAGGAAATATTGGTTTTGGAACTGAATCCAATTCGCCAATTCACCAACGTCACCTGTACTGCTGTAGTTTTGTAGACATTCCATTGGTAAATTGATGTTCACTCTTTGGAAATTATCATCATAATTTCGCTTTGGATTTATCCCTAAAAGAAGAACACATTCTCCAGGTGAAACATTATTGATGTCACCAACGTATGTATGTGGAGGTACACCTGAGTCGAGCAGTGCGTCACCTTTGAGGTTCAGTGCTTTATTCAAACGATTGACGGCTTTTTCATGGTCTTGTTCAATGACTGCGAGCCATTCGTTCATGACCATTCCAAGCACCATCTCAGTATGTTTTTGCGAGAATAACTCGGCGACGAGTCATTTTTCCGCTCATGTGGCAAGGCCTTTCAGTTTCGTATTCATCGGTTGAATCTCCGAGGAAAGTAAGGCTTGTAGCACGCTCAATTGCTTCAGCATGCGCATCGGTTCCATCGAATGGGATTTCGTAAATTTTACCATCTTCGATTTCTCCGTTCATGATCCATGTCCCATCTTGCTCTGTGAAATCAGGCAGAGGTTGAACCACGTCAGACATGTGGGCAGTAGAACGCTTTCGCAATTCTTCAGCAATATCGTTGAGTATTCCCTTGCATGCGTTTGGTAAGTCATCCATTGGAATCGGCTCTTTGCCTCCAGTTCTACGAGCTGCAAAAGCAGTACCTTGGGCAATATCCCGGGGCCCGACATCAAGCCTCAGGGGCACACCCTTGATTTCCCAATCGTAGTATTTCTGTCCTGCATGTATGTCACGGGAATCGACTTTGACTCGAAGTCCGCTCGCACGAAGTGTGGCTGCCATTTCATTGGCAACGGACACCGTATCAACTTCAGAATTCTTACGAATCATTGGGCAAATGACAACTTGGAACGGCGCTACTGCTGGCGGCATGATAAGTCCGTTTTCGTCACCGTGCATTCCTACAACAGCACCTAAGAGCCGCTCGGACATTCCGTAGGTGGTTTGATGACAGAACTGCTGCTTTGCTTCTAAGTTCTCGTAAGAGAGGTCGAAAGCCTTCGCCCACTGATCTCTGTAGTGGTGGCAAGAAGCCACTTGTAATGTGCGCCCATTTGGCATGATTGCATCGATGCCAATGGTGTACCATGCGCCAGGAAATGTATCCCACACAGGACGCTTTGCTTTGATTATTGGGAGGCAAAGGTCGTGCATGATGTTGTTGACAATCTCAAGGTCCTGGTCAATTTGCCGAGATGCGTCTTCTTCATCAGCGTGTGCAGTATGGGCTTCAAAGAAGTGAATTTCACGTACCCGAATGAATGAGCGTGTTTGTTTGGTTTCATACCGGAAGGTATTGACCATTTGGTAGACTTTCAAGGGTAAATCTTTGTGTGAACGAATCCAAAGTGGGAACATAGTGTACATTGCAGTTTCTGAAGTTGGCCGCAAGAACATTGGAATGTCAAGTTCATTCTCTCCTGCATGTTTGACCCAGTAAACTTCTTTCTTGAAGCCTCCTTCTTCGTCTTCATCGCGTAGGTCGTCAGGGTCAACGCCCTCTTCCCGTGCCCTTTTGAGTCGTGCAACTAGGGCGTTTTCTTTTTCCAACAGGTTCTCTGGAATCAGTAATGGGAAATTGACCTCCTCGTGTTCGGTCCTTTCCATCTCTGCATGGGTGAGGCTGTCGATGAGTTTCATTGTCTTCCAACCGTATGGCCGCCATACGTCCATGCCTTTGATTGGGTACCGCTTGTCCACCAATTCGGCTGCCTCCACCATGAATGGATACCATTCGGTGAAATTGTCAGCTTTTGAGGGGATGCCCCGCTTGGCCTTGCTTGGTCCTTTGCCCATAGAACGGACTCGCCATCTCTCGCTCATCAAGATGACGCTTAATGCGGAACAAGAATGGAGTTCTCGACTGAGGCTCCGATTCAAGCAGGCACATCGGATGATTGCTTGTCAATTGCAGTTTTGGAACGGGTCAAGAAACCTAACATGGCGGTGATGAACCAAGCGACTTCTAAAATAAAGAACGCCCACTCCTCAATAAGATATGCTCGAATAGCAAGGATGCCTGAACCGATCGCCATGAGCAAGAGATACGATGAGGCTTTACTGTGAATGATGCTTTGGGTCTCAAGAAAAAAAGCGCAGAGAATGAGAAACATCCCGAGAAACGCAACCGTCTCGGAGTTGAAAGAGAAGTCCATGACAGCACCGGTCACTTTCGCATGGAGAGGAAGAGAGCAGCAGTGAGCACAACAACGGCTACGATATCAGGTATGCCGTATATTCCTGTTTGAACGGGCTCAGACCAACCGTAGCCGGTGTTGATTTTGTAGACCTCCATCAAATTGATGCGAGTGTAGCCATCGGTAGGGCACAAATCTCCTGCCTGACACATTGAACCGAACACCGACGACCAAACTCCGAAGAGGTTCAACACTACGGTTCCAAGACCGAGCATGAGCAATCGTGCAATATTGTTTGATTTCTTTTCCGCGCTCACTTCCGCAACGACGGGCATTTCAGATAACGGCATTGGAAGTGCCGTTGCTGGGGCAATGTTACCGATTACTTCGATCAGCATGTCCGTTGGAGGAGCAACTTCTGTAATTGGGGCGGCGATTGAAGCATCGATTGATTGAGCATCCCTCGGTTTAACAGGAGTGACTGGAGAGATTTTGATGCCGTAAATGCGGTCAGCAAGACTCACGAGAACAGGATCGCCAGCAATTTCTTCAGGTGAAAAATCACCCGCCAAGAGTTTCTTCAACAAGTCATTTGATGATGTCATCTCTCGGCCTCCGTAAGTAATCGGGTGAAGCCTTCCTTCAAGAAGCCTCCTTCTCTTTTCAAAAGTGAAAATCAGGCATTTCCGGCTTTTTCGACTTCGGCCCAGTCCTTCATGAATCCTTCAAGTCCGCGGTCGGTGAGTGGGTGTTTCATGAGTTGGCGGAATGTCTTTGCCGGCATAGTCGCTGTATGTGCTCCAAGTTGAATGCACTGAAGGACGTGAGTTGGATGTCGAATGGAAGCGGCGAGTACCTTCGTAGTAATTGAAGGATAATTTGCCCATGTGTCCATGATTTCGGCAATCAGTGTCATTCCGTCATGACCGGTGTCGTCGATACGACCGATAAACGGCGATACATATGTGGCACCTGCTTTCGCAGCCATAAGCGCTTGAGCCGCCGAAAATATAAGCGTGACGTTGGTGTCAATTCCTTCTCCGTTGAGAACTTTTGTTGCTGCCAAACCTTCGGGGGTGCATGGGATTTTGATGATGACGTTATCTGGAAGTTCTGCCTTCAGTGCACGACCCTGAGTAATCATTCCCTCAGTGTCCATTGCAGTTACTTCTGCCGATATCGGCCCGTCACAAATCGAAGCAATTTCAGCGACGACTTGTTTGAAGTCTCGCCCACTTTTCTTTATCAAAGAAGGGTTGGTTGTCACACCATCAAGAATACCCCATGAGGCAATTTCACGAATTTCGTCTACGTCGGCTGTGTCAAGGAAGAACTCCATGTTGCGAGGATGTGGAAGGCACTCTTTCAAGTATTTGCTATGGACGTTGGCTCGGTTATTCGTAGTCCGTGTATTTCTTCGAATTCCCTTTCGCCTTCTCTACAGGATACTTCGCCCGGTTTTTCTCGATTTTGGAATTGATTATCTCGATGGGATTCAAATCTAAAACTGAGCATAATCGAAGGCAATAGACCATGACATCGGCCAATTCATCGCTGATGTCCTCGATGAGCTTTGGATTGGCAAGTATTTGTTCTATGCCTGGGTTGCTCCATTGAATTGTTTCATTGAGTTCACTCGCCTCAATCGATACGGATGCCATCAAGTTCTTGACGGTGTGAAATTGCTCCCAGTCTCTTTCGCTGGTAAAAGAATCAACGGTTTCCATCGTTGAAGCAAGTGTATCGTTACCCGACATGGTCTGCACTCAGTGCATCTCGCTAATGTAACTTCAGCACTTTCACTTTCGTGAGATTGCTTTCTTAGCAGCTTCGGCGATGTACTTTGCTGACAACTTCATCACGTCTAACATTTCGTCGGCTTGACCCGATTCTCCAAATCTGTCGGGCACACCTACCATTTCGAGAGGAGCGAAGGTATTGGCCACCAGGTGTTCTGCAACTGCGCTTCCTAAGCCGCCGATGACGTTGTGATCTTCAGCAGTCACGAGTGCTCCGCAACGCTTGACCATTTGATCGACAAGAGCGCCATCAAGTGGCTTGAGAGTGTGCATATCAATTACGCTTGCATTGATACCTTCCTCCATCAACATCTCCGCAGCTTTGAGCGATTCCGATACCAATACACCACAGGCGATTATAGCAACATCATTTCCATCTTTCAATTCGATTCCTTTACCGATTTGAATGGAGTCGGGGTCTACATCGTCGTACAATACCGGGGTCTTGTTACGGGCAGTTCTCATGTAGGATGGTGAATTCATTTGGGCCAGCCGCGTAGTGAGGATACGAGTGCTTACATCATCACACGGATGAAGAACGGTTACGTTTGGTAGTGTACGGAATACGGCCAGATCTTCAATGGATTGCGCAGATGAACCATCTGTTCCAGTGTGGGTTCCACCGTGGCTTCCACAAAGGTGAACTGCCAAATTGGGACGAGCAACCCCGTTTCTCATTTGCTCGAAGGCACGTTCTGTAAATATTGCGAACGTACTTGCGAATGGAATGTACCCTGAAGAAGCCAATCCAGCACCGACCAACAGCATGTTTTGTTCACCGATTCCACAGGACACAGTTCGTTCCGGGTGAGCCTTTCGGAAATGCAATGACTTGGTGGATTTGCCCAAATCTGCTTCAAGAACAACCACTTTGGGATTGTCCGCAAGGTCGAGAAGTGCTTGACCGTAGCCGTCACGTGTTGCCGCCATCCGTGTCATGCTTCCACCTCTCCAAGTTCAACCATTGCTTGATGGAATTGTTCGTCGTTTGGTGCGGCACCATGGAACGAAGGATTGTTTTCCATGTAGGATATACCAGCACCTTTGATGGTGTGGGCAATTAAAATCGAAGGACCTTTGCAATTTTCAGGTGCTTCAAGGAAATCTAAACCTTCCATGACTTGGGTCATATCGTGGCCATCGATTTCCTTGACGTTCCAACCAAATGCCTTCCACTTTGCAGGAATATCAAACATTCGCATTTGTTCTTCACAGAAATCATCGTTTTGAATTCGGTTACGGTCGAGAATGACTTTGAGATTACCGAGTTCATGATGAGCAGCAGCCATTGCTGCTTCCCATACGCTGCCTTCCTGCATTTCTCCATCACCAATCATTACGAATGCCCTTCGATCGCTGTCATCAAGTCGAGCAGCGGTGGCACATCCCATTCCAAACGAGAGCCCCATTCCGAGAGAACCTGCAGAGAAATCGACTCCTGGGCACCATTTCATGTCGACGTGACCTTGACAAACGCCACCGAGGACGCGGTATGATTTGAGATCCTCATGCGAAATAAAACCCATTTCAGCCAAGACCGCATACATGCCGGGGGATGCGTGACCCTTTGAGAGAATGAATCGATCTCGGTCATCCCAATCAGGTTGGTCGGGACGAACACGCATTCGCGTTGCATAGAGTGCTGCAATGAGGTCTATCTCTGAGAGTGAACCTCCAGGATGGCCTGCTTGTGCTCGGTGAACCATTTTGACAATTTCAACACGACATTTACGTGCAATTTCTTCTAATTCATTGATTGACTTGGACATTGGTTACACCCTCGTAATGTTGTGCCTTGGCGGGAGACCTTTGATGGTTTTCCTCGCATTCGGATGGATGAGGAGTAAGAAATCACTTCAAGTTCTGGAGTTTAAATGCATTCAAGAATTTCTGAAAAGCGTTGAGTGCAATGATTCCCGATTCGTTCACAAGGTTTCCGCCCTTCGGCAAAGCTCGTGTTGCTAACCAGATAAATACGGCAACAAACCATCCAAAGAACAGCAAAGAAAAGATGTCTCCCAAGGTTGTAACTCCAAAGATTTTGCTGAGATTGATATCGCTAACTACGAGCAATGCAATGAACACTCCAAGCAACGATTCGCCGGCTATGAATCCAGCACCGATGAGGACTCCCCGGTTTTCAACTTCTTTTGCAGCCTTTTTGGCTGCGGGAGACGGCTCAGATTCGAGAGAGCCGTCGATGCGGATGTAGGCAGAGTGGAGGGCAAAATACGAGATGATTCCACCGAGCATGATTGGAACGGAGAGGGCCAGTGGGAGATAGATTCCAATGGCGACACTCATAACTGGCATTTTGAGAACAATCAGTACAACGGCAATGACTGCACCAAGCAGAACCATTTCGACATTGAGTCCTCCGCCAAATGCTCCTTGGACGATGGCACCTATCAATTCTGCTTGTGGTGCGAAGAGTGCCTTTTCACAGCCCGGGTCGGATGGCAATGGATTGATTTCACATGCAGTTTTTGAAATCCTGAATGCGTTGTGGAGCAGTTGTAAGGTCGGGCCGATAATCACAGCACCGGTAACAACACCAATAATCTCCGCAGTTTGTTGTCTCCACGGCGTTGCACCAACCATGTGACCTGTTTTGAGGTCCTGCATGACATCTCCAGCAATTGCTGCAGATGATGCCACAATAGCGGCAATAAGCATTGTTGCTAACATTAATTCTTGAGTTTGTAATCCGAGGAAGAAATCACCTACGACCCACACCAGCGCTACGGTGAACAGTAACGTTGCGATGGTCATTCCGGAAACTGGAGAGTTGGAAGACCCAACGACACCAGCGATATAGCCTGCAACTGCTGCAAAGAAAAACGATACGACGCCAAGGAATAAAGCACCTGCCAGGGCAAGGATAAGCGATCCTGTGGCCCACCAATAATAGAGGAAGGTGAGGATGACAAGAACGCCACAAAAAATCAAAACTTTATCGAGGGGAAGGTCGATTTCAGTCCTCAAAAGTTCTTCGGATGAGTCGTCTTTCTTGGTGAGTGCTTTCGATAGGCCAGTAAAGATTGTTTTTCTCATCGACCAAAGTGTGTAAACACCACCAACGACCATTGCACCAACACCGACGTAACGGATTTGTGCGACCCAGATCATGGTGAAACTCGATACTAAATCGGGTGCAGGTGGCCATCCACGGATTAGCCCGTACATTGGTACCAGTAACCCAAATCCGATGACACCGCCAAGGAAAATAAACGATGCAATTCGTATCCCCACGATGTAACCGACTGAGAGCAGTGCAACTGAAAGGTCAATACCGGCGGAAAATCGAGTCCCCACAAATTCCCAAGCGGCTTCGACTTTGTGGTGAGTGACTTCAAACCCCTTCACCATCAGCCCATAGATCGCTCCTATTGCAAGTGCGTAGAGAATGGCCAATGCTCCTTCTCCACCTTCTTCTCCAGCAACCAGAACCTCGCGACATGCTACACCTTCCGGATACGGTAGAGCCTCTTCCACAATGAACAATCTTCGTAAAGCGATTGTGAACATGGTACCTAATAATCCTCCAAGAAGTGCTATAATCATGGTGTCAAGCCATTGAATGTCCTGCCAAATCCCGATGACCAACAATGCAGGAACGGTAAAAATAATTCCTGCAGCTAAAGATTCACCTGCGCTTGCCATGGTCTGTACAGCATTGTTTTCGAGTATCGACACGTCACTAAACAACGTTCGTAAAATAATCATTGACATAACAGCAGCAGGAATACTGGCAGATACTGTCATTCCGGCATACAATCCCAAATAGGCGTTGGCGGCCGTCATGAGAATTCCAAGAATTATACCAACAACAACGACGCGCAAGGTCAGTTCTTTTGGTGATTCTGAGGCAGGGATGTATGGCTCACCCAAATCGCTCATGGACCGTCGAACCCGAAGCAGTTGTTCAATTCATCGCTTCACGCGGAAGGGAGGACCACCACCATCATCATAAGTCCTCCTTGATACCAAGGCATGCCTACGCACGTAGGTGAGGTGTTTTGGGTGAATACTTGGCATGATTTGAACTCTGATGAAATAATTCATAATTTGGACACCAATACAGACGGTCTAACCGACAGTGAAGTACAAAATCGCCGTGAGAAATACGGCAGAAATAAACTGAAGGAGCCGGAAAAAACTTCTGCAATTCTCAGGTTTCTGTCGCAATACAACGACCCGTTGAATTATTTGTTGATCGGAGCGGCCTTGATTGCTCTTGCCATCAAGCCCGACCATCCAGGGGATGCGATTTTCATCTTCATTGTACTCACCGCTAACGCTACTTTTGGATACTGGCAGGAGGGCCAAGCAGAACAGGCAATGGATGCATTGAAACAAATGGCTGTTTCGACGTGTGTCGTTATACGAGAAGGTATAGAATGGTCCATTCCGACTCCAGATTTAGTACCCGGTGATGTGGTTAAGCTCGAGGAAGGTTTGAATGTTCCAGCTGATATTCGAATTATTGAATCATACCAGTGTAAAATTGACGAATCATCACTTACCGGTGAATCAAACAGTATTCTCAAATCAACTGACTCTCTACCTGCAACGACACTCTTGGCTGACCGCAACAACATGGCCTACATGGGAACATGTGTGTCGACTGGCCGTGCAATTGGTATTGTCGTCGAAACTGGAATGGAGACTGAACTCGGACGTATTGCGAGCAACATTGTCGATACCGAGACCCCGAAAACACCCTTGGAGATGAAACTTGAATCACTCGGTCGTTTCTTAGGGTTCATCGCCTTGGTGGTTGCAGTTCTTTTGGTATCCATTGAACTCATCATTGCTTATGGTTTGGCGGAAGATAATCTTTGGGAGGTTGCTGTCGACCAATTTATCATAGCCATAGCCATTTTCGTCGCTATTGTACCGGAAGGATTGCCCATCATTTTGGTCATTACGCTTGCATTGGGTATGCGGAATATGGCTCGGCACAAAGCCATCATCCGTCGCATGAAAGCAGTTGAAACCCTCGGTTCAACCACTGTCATTTGCTCGGATAAAACCGGTACACTCACTAAAAATCAAATGACGGTTCGCCAATTCACTTCGACCTATGGCACCTTTACCGTATCAGGAGAGGGTTTCAAACCTGTAGGCAACCTTTCATTTGACGGTACGGAAGTCACCGATGAAGGGATGGGGAAATTACAGAGCGATTTGGCATTCCGGCTTTCAGCAGCATGCCTCTCTCTTTGTCATAATTCTCAAATTTCGAAAGTGGATGGTCATTGGCAGGCAATCGGGGATCCAACTGACTCCGCATGTGCAGTTTTGGGATGGAAAATCAACGGCGATGTTCGAAAGTTTTCTCAGCGTCATTCACGAATTCATGAGTTCTTTTTCGATACGACCCGCAAGCGAATGTCCGTCATCCATGAGTACGAGGGTGAACGATGGGTCTTTTCCAAAGGTGGCGCCGGTGGATACGTCCCCCTGGTCGAATGGAAAGTGGACGATGGAGAGATTGTCCCAATTACTCCCGACGACTTTGAGAAGGCATCGACAGCGAACAAGGAGATGGCAAAACAAGCTATGAGAGTTCTTGCTCTTTGTGCTCGTCGACTTGATGATGATGAAGATATCCATGACGTTAATGTGGTCGAGTCGAGTTTTATTTTCCTTGGACTGGTCGGAATCATGGATCCACCACGCTCAGAAGTGAAGGATGCTATTGCCACTTGTCAGAGAGCCGGTATACGTGTCAAGATGATTACTGGAGATCAACAATACACTGCTGAAGCAATCGGTAAGGAACTCAACATAACTGAAGGTGGAATCCCCCCGATCAACGGAGCATCATTGGCTTCGATGAGCGATGAAGCATTAGCTGAGGCTGCTACGCAAGCCAGTATTTTCTCTCGTGTCACGCCTGAACAAAAGATGCGTATCGTATCGGGTTTGCAAGAGCGTGGTGAAATTGTTGCTATGACCGGTGATGGAGTTAACGACGCACCTGCCCTATCGAGGGCAAACATTGGTATCGCTATGGGAATCGCTGGCACGGATGTAGCCAAAGATGCCGCAGACATGGTTCTCCAAGACGATAACTTTGCAAACATCGTCCACGCTGTAGAGGAAGGACGAAAGATTTACCAAAACATTCGCAACTTCGTCCGTTACCAAGTTTCCACCAATGTTGCTGCGGTTGCTCTCATCGTTCTTTCCACTCTTGTGTTGCCGTGGGAGTTGCCACTCACAGCAACTCAAATTTTGGTGATCAATATCCTTATGGATGGCCCACCAGCGGTTGCTTTGGGAGTTGAAAAGAAGCACGGTAATGTCATGGAACGTCCACCTCGTCCTGTGAATGAAGGCTTGCCTAATTTCCGTGATGTTGCACTTATTTTCTGGCTTGGCACGATTATGGTTGCTGGCACTTTGACCGTGTTCTTCCTCGCTGGTGGAGGTCTTGATCCTTCATCCTGCGATACGATTCCAATGACCGACGCTGCCACCTTTACTGGTTTTGATATCGATGCGTGTCTTGCAGGTGATGCTACCGCCATGGCTGATGCTGAATCATATGCATCTGAGAAGTTTGCATACGCTCAAACCATGACATTCTCAGTGTTTATCCTCTATCAACTGTTCAACGTCATTAATTGCCGTTCCAGTCACGACAGCGTTTTCAAACTCGGATTGTTTTCGAACAGAGCGATTAATTTGGCAATTCTCATATCACTAGGTCTCTTGCTGTTCTTTGTCCAGCTCTCGAATTTGACCCTACCTTTCATCGGGTTAGAAATTGGTGGACTTTTACGAACAGTGACTCTTGAATCAACGGATTGGATGGTTATAGTAGCGGTTGCCTCTTCTGTTTTCATCATTGAAGAATTCAGGAAATTCATCGTGAAATCGCGCTACTTTGCGGTACAGCAAGGGTAATGATCTCTACGGCTTCAACCACATCTTGAAAAACAGTGTGGGGCAGGAAGAGACATGTCAGCATGGGAATCCTCAGTTCTCGATGCCGGTTCAAACCCTGAATGGAAGAGTTTGTTATCGGGACTTGTTGGTGACTTGAATACTTGGAGCGATAAAATCCGACCGATAGCCAACAAAGTATCCCTGGGCCAACGCCTTAATCTTGAAGACGGACTCATGCTGTTTCAGCACCCAAATCTTTCTGAAGTTGGCAGACTTGCAAATTGTGTACGAACTGCTCGCTTTGGTTCAAACGCTTTCTTTAATTCCAACGTCCACGTCAATCAAACAAATATTTGCGTATTGGCCTGCAAGTTCTGTGCTTTCCGTCGCTCAAAGAAGGCAAAGGATGCTTACGCATTGGATGTTGAGGCCTATATCGAAGATCTCAGCCAGTATGCAGATCATGTCGATGAAGTACACTCCGTGGGCGGTCTTCACCCGGATTGGGGGGTCGAGCACTATGCGCAGTTGTTCAAGGCTTCACGAGAGCGCTTCCCCCATGTCTCGATTAAGGCGTTGACTGCTGTTGAAATCAAGCACCTCTCTCAACTCTCGAATACTTCCTTTTCAGAAACGCTTTCGATACTCAAAGATGCAGGTCTTGGTTCACTCCCGGGTGGTGGGGCCGAAATTCTAGATGACGGTGTCCGCGCCATTATATGCAATGGAAAAGAGAGTTCATCGGAATACCTTGAAATTCACCGTACGGCACACGAACTTGGAATCCCTACCAACTGCACAATGTTGTTTGGTACCATTGAGACTTTGGAACAACGACTGATGCACATGATTCAATTGCGTGAAGTAAACGATGATACTTCAGGATTCCAATGTTTTGTACCTTACCCTTTCCTCCCAGACCACACTCGTCTCCCGGAGGCTCAACTTGCCACCGGCAGTGAAATACTGCGCACTATTGCAGTTTCACGGCTCATGCTGGACACAATTCCTCATATCAAAGCGTACAGGATGAACATTGGCGATGAATTAGCCGAATTGGCACTTCAGTACGGTGCAGATGACATCGATGGGACAGTTCAAAAAGAATCAATCATGCATTTGGCTGGTTCAACAACCCCTCTCGACCATGACCGTATTCGACTTGCTCGTCTCATCTCCGATGCCGGTTGTATACCCGTTCAGAGAAACACAACTTACGAACGGTTCGAAGTATTCGTACCCCCGGTGCCTAAACCTCGTAGAGGATTAAAAATGGCCAGCCCCTGAGGAAGAAAGATGAGCGATTCAACTTGGATGCAAACGATGGGGAGAGTAGCTTTCCTCAATTGTGATCCGTTGTTCTATGGACTTGATTCGGATTGGAACATACTGCCTGCACCACCTGCTTGGCTCACCGGTCATTTGCTACGCAAGGACTGTATTTTGGCACCCATTCCCGCCGCAGATTACGCTCGTCATGCAGACGAATTGATTCTCCTACCTGACATTGGGATTTGCAGCCGTGGTGAAGTCGGTAGTGTTCTCGTATTCGGAAATAAACCGCTGGACCAATTAAAATCAATCGCACTTCCAACCGATTCTGCCACATCGGTCCAACTCCTGAAGTATCTGTTGAAGAAACGAAATTTAAATCCTGAATTTGTGCTTATGGGTCCTGATCTTGAAGGAATGCTTGAGCAATGTGAGGGAGCACTTCTCATTGGTGACCGCGCCTTGGAGGGAGCGAAGAAGTTTCCAGAATCGGTTCAGTTGGATTTGGGACAGGACTGGCTACAATTTACTAAGAAGCCAATGGTTTTCGGTGTATTCGCGGCACGTAAAGACACTCCAATTGAATCGTTGCGCCAAGCGCATGGAGTGCTCAAGGATAATTTGGATTTGTTTGAGCAAAGCGATGACCAACGTCAAAGTGTTATTGAATGGGCTATGACCCGCTCACATCTTGATTACGAACGCCTCGACAGGTACTTCGGTGAGGTATTCAATCGTATTGACGAGGAAAATCTTGCTGGGCTAAACGAATTCCTCACGAAGGCGTGTGATCTCGAATCTGGGGCTCAATTCGCTTGGTAATCAATCATCTGCGTTGTTTTCTTCAGATTCTTTGTTTGCGTATGTAACGACTCTTCGAGTTTTTACCTTCTTCGTTGCTGGAGCTTGTTTGACCACTTTTTTCTTCGCTGCTGTCTTTCTTTTTGTAACCTCTTTCGTTTGGGTCACGTTGCTATCCAGGCGCCTACGTTTAACGGTGGTAATGGGGCCATCTGAGGTCGTGTTCGGACGTACAGACTTTCTGCGAGTACGCACAGGTTCATCCTCAACGGGTTCTCTTTCTTCAATTTCAGAAACGTCCAGTTCGCTTGGATTTTCGTCTCTGACATCATCTTGGTGCTCTTGCACTTCTTCATCATCTTCTAAAGGGCTTAACTCTCCATTTTCATGTTGTTCGGCTGCCACTTCGTCATCCATATCGAGTTCCAGATCGATTGCATTTTTGGTACGCAAGAGAACTACAACACCTAAGGCAACAAGCATGAGGACGGGAACAAAGAGTACAGGATTATTGGTAAATGCATCTGTTACTTTGCTTACAATCCCCGGTTCTTCAACGATGACTTCTTCCAGGGTGACGATGAGTGCTCCCTCACTTACCCACCACGGTGAATAGTAGAACTCTGTCGTTGCTGAACCATCTGCAGTCACATCGATTGGATGCAATTCAGCATGTTGGGCCAGAGAAGCGTCAGTGGCCTTTGGCTGTGACTTGATGGTAAATTGAAGCGGATAATCGGTGGTTTCACTGATGTTGAAATAGATTGTATAGGTCATCGCAACATGGGTTTTTTGGTCGTTGATGGCTATAAACGACATACCACGATCAACGCTGCATTCAACTCGGGCATCGGTGAGTTGCCCTGAAGACAAAAGTATAGCATCCTTCCATGAACCGATGTAGTGGTTTTGGTTCATGTTTTTACATGTTGCATCTGCAAAGAGAACCGCCTCTTCTTCACTCAGTTGGGCATCGGTCACAATTGAGCGCCTTGAAAGATTGCGTATAGCCGATGAGAGTTCAGTGTCGAGAGTAAATGTATCTTCAAGAACCATTGCAGTTGAGTTGAAGCGAATGGAAATCTGTCGTATCGTGTCGACATCTGGATTCTTGCTGCATGCCTGAGTAAAGGTTTCACAATTGTTGTCTCGTGCATCCGGGATAGCATCTCCATCATCGTCATCATCGTACTCATCTGGGATCTCATCACCATCGAGGTCTGCTCCGCTTTCTCCCTGCCCCAATGCCGAAACTGCAGCCCCGTATACGGCAATGTGACCCGTATCGGTTGCGACATACGCTAATTGTCGAGTTCCAAACTGGTTTTCAACAATATCGAAATCCATACCCTGATGGGCTAGATAAACAGATACTACATCGCTAAATGAAGACGAATCAATGGTAAGTATTCTTTGAGAGGATCCTGTTTCAAGAACATGAATTTGCTTGTCGTCAACGGACCAATGCAGTCTTGCACCGCCTTCGAACATTCGGTCACCAAGTGCACCTCCAGAGAAGGACCAAATCGCCATCTCTCCTTGTTCAGTAAGCACAGCGAGTTTTTCATCGCTTGAATCAAAGTCACATGACAAAATCTTAGAATCGTGGTCCCATTGCTTGCCGGTTGGATTCCCATCAAGCGTCCACATGACAACACGGCCACTTTCATCACCTGTCAAAATATAACTGCCAAGCGAAGAGAAATCAATGCATGTTACCTTCGTGTTGTGTTCACCGTTGAGGGTACGCTCGACTTCCATGTCGGATGTTCTCAACAGATTAACTCCATTGTTCGAATTTGGGACGGCGAGAATATGGCCGTCAGGTGACCATTGTATGCTCTCAGAACGAGAATTAGAACCACTTTGCTTTGCGGTTAATGTTCGTGAATCGACATCGATGATTTGAATGGTGTCGGTGTCCGTTATTGAGCCTGACATGGCGAATGCGAGCATGGAACCATCAGGTGAAAACTTGATGTCAAGGACGTCGCCATCAACTGCAAAGGATTCGACCAGTTCAAGATTGGTCAAAGAATGAATCGCAACCAAGCCATCATAGCCGCTGGCAATGTAGGTTTCATTCGCATTAATATCGACCGTTCGAGACTCTTCAGCTCCGGGTGTGACGGTGACATCAACAAAGGCAATATCTGAATACTGACCTGCAACTGTTGAAACTGAACCTACTAGGAAAATTGCCAAGCACAGCAGTGTTTGAACTCTTAACCTTCTCGAGTTCACCGCCATCAGTTTATCCAATCCCCTCTAAGGTTTGAATACTTCGTATTCGTTGTTTCATTTTGTTTTCTTTTCATGCGGTTGGTTCATCAAGGTCGCTTCGGTGGGGACATCATGGTGGCAGAGTTACCTCTCGACGAAAACGGAAACAAGATTGTACGCATTGGCCATTCTCCTGACCCAGATGATGCCTTTATGTTTCACGCCATGACTACAGGTGCATTCCCTACTCCAGGCTATAATTTCGTTCATGAACTACAAGATATCGAGACACTCAACCATCGGGCTATGAACTGCGAATTGGAAGTCTCTGCTGTTTCAATCCATGCCTTTCCCGAAATTTCGAAGGATTATGCTCTGATGAACTGCGGTGCTTCAATGGGCGAAGGTTACGGACCTATGGTGGTCTCGCTAGCAGACACATCGACTGAAGAAGTTCGCTCATCAACCATTGCAGTCCCTGGACTGAAAACCAGTGCATACCTCGGGCTTCGACTCGCTTGGGGAGATTGTGAAATTGCAGTTGTACCTTTTGACGAAATTATCCCGAGGGTTCTTGATGGGACCTACAAGAGTGGACTTATCATTCATGAAGGGCAACTGACGTATGTCGACCACAACCTCCAGGTGCATGTTGACCTTGGTGTTTGGTGGAATGAGCGTACAGACGGATGGCCAATGCCCTTGGGCGGTAACGTCGTTCGACGTGATCTCGGACAAGATGTCATGGAGGACATCACCAAGTACACCAAAATGAGCATCGAATTTGCTCTTAATTCTCCTGATGAGGCACTTGAGTTTGCCAAAAAGTGGGGTCGTGGAATTGACGATGATACCAACCGAGAGTTTGTTGGAATGTACGTCAATGACCGAACCATCGATTATGAAAATGAAGGGCGTGCCTCCGTGCGTCAATTCATCAATGAAGGCCAAGCAATTGGAATGATTCAGGAAGATTTCGATACAGCCAGCATGGCTTTTATCGGCTCGAATGAGTGATGGATATGGCCGTCGAAAAGCGGATGCCTGGTGTGAGCCAATACGGCTCTGTAGACCCGGCCCCTGCAGAATTCAAAGGCGATGTCACATCATGGGCTACAACGTTGCGTGATGAATCGCTTCCTATGTTTCAAAGAATGAGAAGTGTATTCTCGTTGCGTAACCTTGGCTCTGACGATGCTTGCCTGGCGTTATGTTCAGGCTTTTCGGCTTCCAGTGCACTATTGCGCCACGAATTAGCCTATGTCTTGGGTCAAATGCAAAACGATACTGCCCTGCCGGCTTTGATTGAGCGACTAAGTGACGCTGAGGAGCACATTATGGTGCGCCACGAAGCTGCTGAAGCACTTGGCGCCATTGGAAATCTAAAAGCAAAACCGGTGCTTGAAGAATTTCTTCATGACGAAAATCCAGAGGTTGCTGAATCCTGTGAAGTTGCTCTTGATTTACTGAATTGGTGCTCGACAAGTGAATGGGAAAACGCAGAATGGTGAGGAATTGAACCTCAAGTTCAAAGACTCGGTGCGCTTCCGGTAAATTAGAGGGATTCTATGCCACACGACCACATCACACTCGCCCAAGCCCCTAACGGTGAAATTGGACCTCGATGCGAATCATGCGGAATGCGTCTCACGTTCGGTAACGCTATGGTTGTCGGAAAGTACTACATGTGCTGGGAACATTACGTTGAGGCGACAGGTGCAGATACATCGACAACAGTCGGTGAAGCCGAAGAGCGATTCTGGATGACAGAATGATTCGGCTTGTTCAATAACCCTCACCCTTTCGGTATTGATGGGGTATTCTATGGCAGCAGGTTGGGCACGATTTGCACATCGCTTCGGCACCTACTATCGAAGTTCAGAATTTTGGACACCTCCTCGGCTGAAGACCCGTGAATGGATGTTCATCCCTTTCGGCGGTTCGCCTCCGATTCGACACAAGGGATTCAGTGACATGAATGCAGTCCGCCAATTCATTACCGAACGTTCGATGCACTCATGCTTCTATTCAACCGCTTATTGGGAGCGACCGTTTGAAATGAAAATGTCTGATAAAAATTGGCTCGGTGCCGACTTGATTTTTGATTTGGACGGTGACCACTTACCCGGTGTGACTGACCGTGATTTTCCAGGCATGATTCAAGTTATTCAAGAGCAAGCATGGTCGTTGTGGAATGATTTTTTGCAACCGGAATTTGGCTTTGATGAAAAATACCTCCAAGTGACTTTCTCTGGACATCGCGGTTTCCACCTTCACTACCGTGACCCTTCACTCTTCCATCTTGATTCTGAGGCACGTAGAGAAATGGTGTCCTACATACGCGGCGAAGGTGTTGATGTCAAGGGGGGATTGGCTCGCTACCACGACTTGACATCAGAGGGATGGACGCGAAGAATTCGTAACGGCATGGGCGATATGATTGAGAAATTACGTATGATTGCTCGCAAAGACCAAGGTTTCAGTGGCGAACTTGAATTACTTCACCAGGGCCTTCTTTCACAGTCTCAACGAGAAGGGCGCACTTCCACCAAAGGAAAGGGGTCGATCCAGAGTTTAGCGCAAGTTGTAAATCACGATGCGCGGGCTGAACGACTACGTAACGGAAGTTTTGGAGTTCTCGAAAAATACGAGGGGCTCTTTCTTGATTTATTGAAAACTGATGCATCCGTTGTTTTAGGTTCCGCAGGTGAAACCGATGAAGTTGTTACGATTGACGTAAGGCGGCAAATTCGATGGCCAACTTCGCTCCATGGGAAATCGGGAATGAGGGTAAGTGAGTTCCCACTCGAACGTCTCGACCCCGATGGTTCCAATCGATATTCTGCATTGCACGAAGCACTCGCACTTAGCACTCAAGACATGCTGGAAGTGGAAATGATTGTTGACGATTCAATTTGTCAGTTTGGTGATCAAGTTTTTGACAAACAGACCGGTGAACGTTTTCAAATCCATGAAGCCGGTGCAACTTTCCTCGTCTTGAAAGGTTGGGCAGAGATTGTCTCTTGACCGGTTTAGAACGGTTCGAACTTTGATTGTCTTGTGCAGATTAAGAGGTAAGGTTCAAGACTCCATCCGCTTCCAACGGTTTAGAGGTGAACCGCATGGGTCTACGCAAAGGCAAGAAAAAGAACGCTCAAAACCTTCCCGCACCGGCTATGCCACTACCACCGCTACCGGGCATGCCGCTTCCTCCCGGTGCTCTACCGCTTCCAGACGCACCAACCCCTCTACCACTTCCCGAAGCACCTCTTCCTGCTCCACTTCCCGCTGCACCGGAGCCTTCGCCAGCCTCTTCGAGCGAGTACGGTGAAATGTGGGCGAAGCGCTCCGACAAACCACTCCAACAAATCTACGGTCACATCGACCGATTGAGTAAGAAGGATACAGGTTCACTTTTGGACCGGTATGCTGACCGATTTGGACATTCTCTTGACCGTGAAATCGTCGTATTACGCAAGAAGGACCGCGAAGCAAAACTCTCAGAAATCCGAGATGCGCCAGTTGTCCAACTCATTGAAGAGGATGATGACGACCTTCAAACTCAACTTTCGGCTATTGAAAACGAAATCCGCACACTGCGCCCAGAGTACCAAGCGGCCAAAGCATCGGGTGACTCTGCTGTACTTTCACAATTACGTCCAATTCTTGAAAGTCTTATGAATGAACGTAAGTCGATTAAATCCATGCTTCACGAAGGCGACTCTGCATCCACTGAAGTTCAAGAGGCTGTTGTTGCAGATGATTCTGGTAAAGACGTATTCATTGAGTTCGTATCGATTGTCGATGACTTGCTCGGCTCAGCACTTCCAGAGGACATAGTCTCTGAATTTATTGCGAGTGAGGACTTCTCTGTCTATCAGCAAGTTGGTGAAGATCCGAGTGCTGCTGATGATGATCTCCGTTCACAGTTCGTCTCTATCGTGGATGCACAACTCGGCAATATGGATGAAGATTCTATCAACTCATTTGTTTCATCACCAGAATTCCAAGTCTACAGTTCAGTAGCAACCCTCTATCAACCGGGCAGCGGTGATGGACAGTAAGGAAGTGAAAGAATGGGATTACTCGACAAGGCAAGCGATGTTGGATCAAAGGCGACGAAGAAACCAGTCGCAAAAGCAGTGCCAAAAGCAAAGGCAGTCGCTAAGGCAGTGCCTAAAGCAAAGGCGGTCGCAAAGGCAGTACCAAAGGCAGTACCAAAGGCAAAGGCAGTCGCTAAGGCAGTGCCAAAAGCTGAGACTGCAACGACTCCTCCAGTTGCAGCGATAATGGCAGAGCCTGTTGCAGTGAAGCAACCTAAGGCTCGACCTCAAGGTTTGCCTGAAAACTTTGAGATTGCTTCCGCAAACGCCCGACGAATCACATGGTTTACGAATTTCGTAGTGAACCTCGGACCACTTTTTGCGTTTTTGTTCTCTGTAGCCATTCTCGATGCTGCTGGCATGATTACGACCCTTTTCGCTCTTATTGCACTTGCTGCTTTGATCATGAATTTAGTTGTCGTGCCAGTCATGTCCGGCCGCACACTCGGTAACTTCGTATCACGTACAAAAAACGTCAACTCCTCTGGAAACAAACCTATTTTCTTGCACGCACTCCTCGTTTACTCGACAGGGATATTTGCACTGATGGGGGTTATTTCCCTATTGATCAATCTACAGTCGGTAACGAATACCAAAGGCTCAGAACAGATATGGGCATCGATCTTTTCCTTACTTGGTATTGCATTCATTGCCGTTTATTTCGTGAATGCTTCTTTCAAGAGTCGCAGTGCTCTCAAGCAAGGATTGTACGACACACTGTTTGGGGCTTACCTCGTAAAGCACGTCCCAGTCGCTGGTGAAGAATCATCTGGAATTATAGCTAAACTCGAAAGTATGGGCTCATACGGTGACCGTTATTCAAAACGTCAAGCAGATAAGAAAATCCAGCGTGAGGAAAAAGCCAAGGCTGCTGAAATGGAAAATGCAATCCTTGCAGAAAACCTCGAAACGGAAGACGAACAAACCGACGATGCTGATGAAACTGAGTCGAAATCTGATAAAAAATCCGAATGATTCGGGTGTTTGAATGGTTTTCCTTCACCGGAAGTGGCTTCGCACGCAGTTGTGGTTCATCGCTGCCATCGCATGTGTACTGATCATTGCGTCCAAACCAACACGACCAATACTGATTGTAGGGTCGATTCTGTTGATTGTATGTCTCTTCAATGCGTATCTTGAATTGATGGTCAGTGCAATTTTCATAAGTCCGCTCAAACCGAAAAAATCTGCCGAAGGAAGTCAATGGACTTCCCATTACGGATCTCATAAAGGCCTTCAAACACACATCCAGATTCATTCATCTAAACCTCATCATCCTCTTGTCATTTTTGTTCACGGATGGCGCAGTACATCTGCTTCAATAGAAGACCGCGCTCTTTGGTTTGTAGAGAAAAAATGGAATGTAGTCCTCCTCGAATTACCTGGCCATGGCAAATCATCAGCAATACACAGGTGGAATGCCATTACATCAGCAGACCACATTGGTTCTCAACTAAGGAATCTGAACTCATTCATATCAGTCTCTGAACAGGCACCTGTGTTCTTGTACGGTCACAGTATGGGCGGCTACATGTGCTCTCGACTTTCGAGTCAGCAGACTGAGCCGCTTGGATTCAACATCTCTGGAGTCATTATGGAATCACCACTCATGCTTTATTCTCATATCCTCGATGAAATTTGCAAACAATTTCGCATCCCCAAGATATTGCGTCCGATGCACCTTAAGCGACTCTACAGGGATGTGCAGATGATGCATCCGGAAATTATTGCCTCTGATTCCTTAAAACAGTTTGATGTCCCTGAATGGGGGCTTCCAAATGCACCTATTCTTTGCCTTCAGTCGATGAACGATAACAGGCTTGGTCGAGCACATTACGATGCGTTAGTGCTCCATGCCGGTGTGGGGAATGAGCTTACCCACCACCTCATTGAAACCCTTCCTCATTCAGGTGCTCGGACAAATACTGAGCGCGAACAACTGTTGTTGGAGTGGCTGGAAACGTTCGAATCACTCTTGCTCTGAGTGATCTGCTTTTTCACGAGCTAACTCTCGCATGTCGTCTACGACATCCAATTCATCGACAATCTCTTCACCGAGAAGAGTTTCTAGAACATCTTCCATGGTAACGATTCCTGCTGTGCCGCCAAATTCATCACGTACCAATGCAAACTGTTGACGTTTTTCGAGGAACATTTCGAGCGCCTCATCAACATTTGCAGAGGTTTTCAAAGAAATAACAGGCTTTTTGAACTCGCTCATTGGTTTGTCCCATTCATCACGACTCGCTGCCATTAAAATTTCAGAACGAATCGCAATACCTGATGAATCGTCAATCGTGTCCTCGTAAACTGGAATTCTTGAAACACGGATGATTTTATGTTCTTCAAGTACCTCTTTTACGGTACTTGACGACTGAAACGAAGTCATAACAACACGTGGAGTCATGATATCAACAACTTTGATGTCACGAAGTTTGAGGAGATTCCGAATCACTTTTTCTTCGTCTTCTTCGATGATTCCTTCTTCACCGCCCAAATCAGCCAGTGCAGCAACATCATCACGTGTGACGAGAGTATGGTCACCTTTTGGCAATATGGTTTTGAGCATTTGAATTGGAACAATGATTACGGCAAGAATTCGAACGATTACGGCAAGAATTTTTCCGGTTATTGGAGCAAGTTGCTTCCAATATGCTGTTCCGAGAGTTTTTGGAATGATCTCGGAAAGGAACAATACGGCAATGGTCAAAATGATTGAAGCGATTGTCAATGCGCCCTCTCCCCAGATGGACTGGACTTCTGAACCAACTCCTGCTGCACCCATCGTGTGAGCAATAGTATTGAGGGTCAAAATGGCAGTGAGGGGCTTAACTGCATCATCTTCTTTGAGACTGCCCCATACAGCACCGTTCTTGTCTCCATCCTTTTCAAGAACTGCAATGTAGGTGTGAGGGATTGAGAGGACAACTGCCTCAAGAATTGAACATAAAAAGGAGACTCCAAGAGCTATTGATGCGTACACTATGAGGGTGGTCATTGCCATTTGGGGTCTGTGCTCCTAGCGGGTGCCTATCATCAGCAGAAGCAAGGGGTTATTCAAATGTACCATGGACATGTTTGATGCATCACATTATTCCATTCTTTGAACCCCGACAAGGGTGAAAGTCAAGAGCAATGTGTTGTTCCCGTAAAATGAGGGGCCTTATGTCTGGTGAACATGTACTCATTTGTGTCGCTTGGCCGTACGCAAACGGCCCTCTTCACCTGGGTCACGTTGCGGGGTGTTATCTCCCTCCCGACATCCAGTCGAGGTTTGAACGTGCCCGAGGCAATCGAGTCTTGATGGTGTCCGGTTCGGATGAGCACGGCACCCCAATTACGGTCACTGCAGAACAAAACGGTATCACGCCCCAAGATGTTGTTGACAAATACCACTCAATCAATTCCAAAGCGCTCCTTGAGCTTGGCTGTACATGGGAGCCTCATGTTGATCCGAGAGGGATTGAATACGGCGGCGCACTTTTCAATCGAACTTCTGATCCAAGGCACAAACAAATGGTTCAAGATAATTTTACCCAACTGATGAATGCCGGTTTGTTTGAAACCAAAACGATGAAACAATTCTATGAGAATAACCCTGATGGTTCACCAGGTGGTCGATTCTTGCCGGATCGTTACGTCGAAGGTACTTGTCCATCATGCAATGAAGACGGTGCACGTGGTGATCAATGCGATTCATGTGGAGCCACTTATGAATCCATGGAACTACAAAATCCTGTTTCCAAAATGAACCCCGGAGCCAAAATTGAGATTCGGGATACTGACCACATGTTCTACCGCCTTGATGCATTCCAAGACGTACTCGAACAGCATGCAGTGCAACAGCAATCCGCATGGAAATCGAACGTCCGCGCCATGACCAAACAATGGCTGGATATGGGTCTCCGCCCCCGTGCAGTTACCCGTGATTTGTCATGGGGGATTCCTCTGCCCTTGGACGATGCTGAGTGGGACGGTAAGTGCGTTTACGTTTGGTTTGAGGCCGTACAGGGATACTCAACTTGTGCTCGAATTTGGGCTCAAGATTATGCAGCATCGAGCCATGAGTTGGGTGCCGAAGCATGGAGGAAATGGTGGTGCATCGATGAAGATGGTGCAGTTCCTAGGCACTTGTATTTCCTTGGTAAAGACAACATACCATTCCACACGGTTATTTGGCCAGCTCTAATCATGGGGCTAAACCATGCTGCTAACGGTAAAACCATCGCTGAGGCTGTAGAACTTCCTGGCCCGGGTGACTTGGCTTTGGAATCGAATGTCCCTGCAATGGAATACCTCATGCTTGCAGGCGGTCAATTTTCAAAATCGAGGAAACATGCAGTTTGGCTCCCATCTTTCCTCGAGCGGTTTGATCCAGATACCTTACGATACTATCTAGGCATCAACATGCCGGAAAACCATGATTCCGACTTCAATTGGCCTGATTTCGTTGAAAAAATCAACAGTGAATTAATTGCTGCTTACGGCAACTTCGTTCACCGAGTCTTGACGTTGGGTGCCCGCCTTGAATCATCTCCAAGTGGTCCTTTCGCTTCATTCGATGACCTCTCACTTACGCGTGATGTACAAGAAAAACTAGAGTCACTCCATGCAGAAATTACTGATTCCCTCAACCGCCACCGTTTCAAGGAGGCATTGAGGCTAGCAATGAACGCCGCACAGGCCGGAAATCAAATGCTTCAATCGGCAACTCCGTGGAAGTTTTTGAAGGTTCAAGATGATGAGGAGTACAACACATTGCGAAATACTTCGTTGTCTCGGCTGGCTTTTGGTTGGAGAGTTTCACGTTTCTTAGCAATCGTAATGCAGCCATTTTTGCCGTTCAGTTCTGCTAAACTTTGGAAGGCACTCGGTCAAGAAGGAAATGTTTCAGAAGTTCACTGGGATTCAGCAATCGACTGGACTGTTCCACTTTCATGGAATGATTCACCCTCTGAGCCACTGTTTAAGCGTCTCGACTTAGAGGAAATACTTGCATCAGAACAATCCCTTGTCGATGCGGATCAAGCATCAGAACAGCCCAGCCACGGCGTAAAAGGTGGTAAAAAATCAAAGAAAAAACCCAAAATGGAGATGAACAATATGACCGAAGCACCAGAAGGAACAGCATACCTAAATTTTGAGACGTTCATGGAAGTCGACCTTCGTATTGGAAGGATTTCCTCCGTTGAAGATCATCCAAATGCAGACCGGTTGTATGTCGTTCGTCTCGACGATGGAACTGAAGAAGGTCGAACGATTTGTGCAGGGCTCAAAGAATTCTACAAACCAGAGGAAATGGTAGGGAAAAACGTAGTTTTTGTTTCCAATCTCAAGCCCCGTCCACTCCGTGGTGTGACCTCCGAAGGCATGATGTTGGCTGCAGATGATGGAGAAGGCAATGTCCGACTCATCACGACGGATGGAGACATCGCTGTTGGTTCACAAGTTCGTTGACTAAGACGACAAACGTTCATGCACGGCGTGCATAATACTACGGGACACTTCACTGCATTCCGAGCGCAATTGTGAACACTTTTCGCGCATTTCAACACCCATGTCTGCGGGTAGAGATTGAAGATTTATCTCGACATTGAAGAGAGCACCCTTGACCGCTGCACTCGCCAACAGCGAGGCTACGCCAATGTCCGAAACAGCATTGGCATTGCCATTTTTAGCCAGTGCTACCTGACAGGATAGCAATTTCATACCCAGAAGTACAGTTTCATAGGGGACCTCGGCTGCAACAAGCGTGTTCGACCGAATGCTTTCTCTTCGCAACTGTATTTCTTCGTCTGAGGCTTTCGGCATCCGAAACGCATCCATGACTCCATCAAAGGCATCGCTATCGAGTTGAGCCAAGTCACCAGCGCGTTGGTATACACTTTCAATGACGAGTTCCGCCTCTTCTGCAGCATTCCAGCCAGTCTGCCATTTGTCGTTCGCAAGCGTAAGCTGAGCAACCATTCGAGTCAATGCACATGCCTGCCCTAGAGCAACGGCGGCAGCAGTTCCACCACCGGGTGTAGGGTTCTTGGATGCGAGAGCATCTTGGAACTGTTGAAGGCTCATTTCCATCCAGTTCATTGCCCCACCGCCTTTGAAACCGCCCATTCGATAATGCGCTCGCTCGGGTTGAACTCTTCGAGTTGGTTCAAGCCCAAACCATTGATTGCAGCATCGACCAATTTCTCCTCATCAGTCTCACCTCCGATTGCATACCACCGGCCTGATTCAAGCATCGCCTTGAGAGGCACAAGTCCAACCAGTTCACTGCCAGGTGCTTGAAGCCCGTGGTCTTCTGCCAAGGTCTTACATGCTTCATAGGCTACATGCATTGGGCATTGACCAACGTCTCGAAGATTCATTGAAACTTGGCTGATTCCATGGGATTCGAGTGTAACACCCATGCCCTGAACCAGCGTCAACATCCCAGGTACACGCATTCTTCGACCATCCTTCTGTTTGATGAGTCGCCCGGAACTGCGAACTAAAGACCCAATCTTTTTCGATACCACTGCATCCTTTTCATCGATGTTAACATTGTATGCAACCAATATTTCTCGTGAACCGATGGTAATGGCTCCTGAACGGGCAACATTGTCGTTCCACTTACTTGGTCCATAATCGGGGAGCCTTGTTGAATCAAGGTGCTCAGTTTCACCGTTTGAAAGTCGCGCTTTCAAACCTTCATATTGTCCTTTACGAATGGAAGAGAGTAGTGTTTTGTCCTCGTGCAGTGCAGCATGGCCGTAGAGGAACGTCGGCACCAAGCATTCCTTGGCAACTTTGGAAGCAAGTCGCTTGGCAAGATCTGAGCATTCTTTCATGGTCACGCCGCGTAGCGGCACAAATGGACATACATCGACAGCACCTAAGCGTGGGTGCTCACCCTCATGTTTTGTCATGTCAATTTCTTGTATTGCCTTTTGAATAAGTGTGAATGCTGCCATTTCGACGGACTCAGGATTTCCGGCAATTGTAATTACAGTCCGGTTATAATCTGCATCCGGTTCAATCCCTAACACTGCACAACCGGAAATGTGACTGATGGACGACGTGATCCGTTCGACTTTTGCAAGATCTCTGCCCTCGGAGATGTTAGGTACGCACTCAACGATGGATTCCATAGATGCTTGCCTGCATCGACGGACTTTGAATGTTAACGCTAAGTTTTACGATTCTCATCCGTAAAGTGCATCCGGTGACGAGGTGATTCCACTCGTTGATTTCTTAACCATAATCCGTTCGATGGCAGACATCATGTCAGTTTGAGTGATTTTGTTGCGCTTGTCTCGAATGGCAATCATGCCTGCTTCAACGCATGTAGCTTTGATTTCGGCACCAGAAAACCCTTCGGTTTTTTCAACCAAGGTTTTCATTTGCAGCCGCGACGTTGACATCTTCTCTGTATGGAGTTTCAACATGGCTTTACGGCCCTTTGGGTCAGGCAATGGAATTGTAACGATTCGGTCAAATCTACCCGGGCGCATCAATGCGTCATCAAGTATGTCTGGGCGGTTTGTGGCTGCGATGATTTTTACATCCTCAAGAGCATCAAAGCCATCGAGTTCAGCAAGGAGTTGCATGAGTGTTCGTTGAACTTCTCGGTCGCCACTGGTCGAACCATCCAAACGCTTTGCTCCGATTGCATCAATCTCATCTAAGAAAATAATTGACGGTGATTTTTCCTTTGCGAGTGAAAACAGTTCCCTTACCATCCGGCCACCTTCACCGATGTATTTCTGTGCAAGTTCACTACCTACCATGCGTATGAACGTAGCATCAGTTTGGTTCGCTACTGCTTTGGCAAGAAGGGTTTTTCCACATCCAGGTGGACCGACGAGCAGAATTCCCTTCGGTGGGACAATTCCAACCTTCTCAAACAATTCTGGTTCCAACAACGGAAGTTCAATTGCTTCTCTTACCGTCGTAATTTGCTCATCAAGTCCAGCAACGGAGTCGTAAGTAATGTCCGGTTTGTCTACCATTTCAGCACCGCTCACCATCGGATCCCATGCTTCATGGAGGACCTCAATAACCGCGAGTGTATCTTGGTTTAGCGCCACACGAGTTCCAGGTTTGAGCTTCTTCGGTTCAAGTCGTTGATTTAGCGCAACTTGGAAAACGGTCCCATTCGAAGAGCGAACAATGGCAGTGCGTTCGTCGAGTACATCTTGCAAATGACCGATAATCAATGGAGGAGTTTTGAGCAATCGAACTTCATCATCAAGGCGAGTCGCTCGCTTTTTGAGCGTGCGTATTTCAGTTTCAAGGTATGAACGTTCATTGATGAGGTTCTGTGAATCCTCGAGTAGCTTTTGATAATCCTCTTCGAGAACGGTCAGGTCATCATCGGATTGCGATGAACGAGGAGTGCCGCTTTTCTCTACTTCTGAACTCATAGGACTCAAACCTTCCTCGTGGCTACAGTTTGTTAAGTCGTCGCTTCATTGTATTGCTGCAATATGTTCCGAAGCCTTCAAAGACAGTCAACACAACCATCAATTGGGTGAGTACATGGCAGACTGTGAGTTATGTGGAGCAATGAAAGTTGGAGTACGGCACGTCAAAATGGGCAAAGCAGAGGTTGCTGCATGCGCTCGTTGTACCGAAAAAATGAATCTTGGCCCAAAAGAGACTGCTCCGGGCCTTGCCCGAGCACAAAGTATGAACGCTCGGCCTGCACACCAAACTGCTTATGCTGCGAAGGGAAAGAAAGGCAAAGACATCATGCTCAAAGCAGAAAAAGAACTGGTTGATGATTTCGCACAACGTATAATGAATGCACGTAAATCAAAAGGCTGGAATCAACCAACTCTTGGTAAGCGAATGGCTGAAACGGTTAATATTGTCAAGTCAACCGAAAACGGTAAACGACCTACCGATTCGGTTTTGCGAAAGTTTGAGCGTGTTCTTTCAATATCATTGTTTGAAGCTCCAACCTCTAAAAGTACCCAACGCGTGGACAATTCAAGTTCACGCGGAATGACGCTTGGTGATTATCTCGATGACCTCAGATGATTCGGTGCCAAACATTTCAGTTCATGCGGTCTGGCTGGCACAAGATGACCCAAAAAAGAACACAGCAGTACTGGCTGCTAAGCGTGGCAATTTGAAGTTGCACAAACGAATCAATACACTCCCAAAAAGAGGTATTATTCTCGAACCACTTTGCGGCAAGGTGTTTGGGCCCGAAGATCATCAACTCCTCATCAATGGTGGCTCGATTGTCGGTCTGGATTGCAGTTGGGCTCACATTGAGGACAGCGTTGCACAGGTCATGCGTCGGACGCGTCTTCAACCACGCATGCTCCCACTTCTCCTCGCAGCTAATCCCGTCAACTGGGGAAAGCCTGGGAGGTTGACAACTGCTGAAGCACTTGCTACAGTACTGTACCTCATCGGCAGGGAACCTCAAGCCCGTGAAGTATTAGGTGCCTTCCGCTGGGGTGAGCGGTTTTTC
>ERZ767114.281-NODE-281-length-31297-cov-3.916752_pt1 | contig 31297 bp, 40 predicted proteins | sample MGYA00374952_ERZ767114 | MGnify/ENA primary metagenome ERZ767114 (study PRJEB28939, sample SAMN06267156) | marine metagenome | isolation source: Columbia River Estuary | place: USA:Columbia River Estuary, USA | collected 2012-05-05 ...
TATCAGATACAAATAGAAATAACATTTTTGGTTATTTAGAAAATTTATCAACATTGGCAAATATATATACAATGAAAAAATTAGTATAAATTAGTATAAATTATTAATAAATTATTAATAAATCTATTTAAAATAATCACGTATTTATTTTAAATATATGGAAAACTATAATTTTACTCCAGAGAATATTGATGATGTTAATATTCAAAAAACAGCATTTTATGAAATTCAGCAATACTAGGTTTAGGTAAAAATACATCAAAATCATTTTTATTATTCTCATAAAGTCTCTTACCTATATTAATAGAAAGAGTGTCATAATCAGTAGATTTCCCTGTAGCAATATCTTTAGATATTTCAGCTAATTCTTTATGTTTCTTTTTAATGAAATTAGGTAGTAATGACTTTTTAGTGTAAGCGTTTCTTTTCTTAGCATAAAGAAATTCTAAGTCAAGTAGACCTCTCAAGGCTTCCTTACCTTTTTGTAAAAACTCAGTAAGCAGTGCATCGTTAGGTTTTCCTTCTAATTTCCTTACTAGTCTCTTACCACCGGGTAGCTTTTCTATTTGCTTGTATATATTTTCTCTTACTTTAGGAAGCTTAGGTAAGAAAGCTGGTACTTGAGGAAAATAATCTCTTAAAGGAGATCTGCCTTGAGCATACATAATTCTAGCAAGTTTTATACCTTCTGTATTTGCCCAATTCTTAACATACCTTTGGTTAGTTAAAGTCCTAGCTGCAATGTCATCAAAAGAAGTATACTCACCTAATATTTGAATAGAAGGTGAATCAGCGCCAAATTTAAATTGTTGAGAAGAAGCACGAGATCTTCTGTCAATAATTCTAGAAGAGTTGACTACTGAGTTTACCATTTCTGCTCTAGTAAGAGCTACATAATTGTCCCAAGGTCTTTTATCCTTAGCAAATCGTTCAAACAGAATTCTTAAATTCTCAACAATAACTGTTTGTTGATTAACAGACACACCTTGGTTTTCTAGTGACAATGCAAATCTTTCAATAAATCTCTTTTCTTCTACTGAGAGAAGTTTAGAATTATTTAGGAAGTCAATCCTTTCTTGAAGAACATTATGATCAGGAGAATATATGAGTGTAGATTTCATTTCGCCTGTTAAAGGGTCTATGCTCTGGTTTCTTTCATCAAACTCATTGTTAGCTCTTCTTCTAGAAACTCTTTTACCAGCAATAGATGTACCTCTGTAATCTACTAAACCTAGCGCAGATCTATTGTCGTTAGCTTCATTAATGAAAAACTTCTTAAGTTCATTTTCTTTAGAAGTGTTACGCATCAGTGTTCTAGGGTTACCAATGTTTACTTGTGCTGCTTTTCTTGTAGCTTCTGAAATAACTGTTGTTTTAGTTGGTACAACTGTAGTTGCAGCATTATCTAATCTTCTAAGAGCAGTTATAGATAAAGCTTTTCCTTTTGAGTTAGTAAAACTTTGTAAAGGTAAATTACCGTTGTTAAATAACTCTACCTTAGTAGTATCACCTTCGAGGTGTCTAAGTACAGTGCTTTGAGGTTGTTTCTTTAACCAATCACCGTAAGACTCTTTCTTAGGTCCAACTCCGTTTAATAATGCAATTTTATTAGCCGCCATGTTTTTAAGAACTTTCTTCTTAAGCTGAGGGCTTTGCGTTTCTAATAAATCAGAGTGAGACTTAACCACAGGAATTAAAGTTGAACGACAACGCCAGTGCAGTGGTGGTACAAAGCGTTGATCATTAATATCATAAATTTCACCGTCATGGTGCGCACAGATTTGAGATGTTTTAGCATCTAATGTAGCTGTAAATCTAACACCTTTTAATAAGTCTTCATTACCTTTAAAAGAGTTAATTTGAGCTACTGATTGAGTTCTTGTAATACCTGTACGAACTAAAGCGGTTGCTTGTGCTTGAGTCAGCTTAGTCTTACCTACTACATCTTTAATTATTTGTTTTTGAGTAGAGCCGTTAGCAACACCTTGCTTAATAGCTTGGTCCATTCTAACTAACTCACTCTTGCCTAAATTAGAGACATGAGCGCTTAAGCTGTCTTTACCTTGTATATTTGCTCCTACTATTTCTTCTAATATTTTATTTGTTGGAGTTCTTTTAATATTAGCAAATTTACCAAGGGATTTATTTAAATTGTTAGTATGAAAATCAGATTCTACAATAGCAATCTCTTTCATATGACCAGATAGAGAACCATCTAGTTCTTTTATAAAGCGTTTGTTTTCTGGTTTTAAAACTTCTTCCATAGTAGACTTAGCAGTAGGGTTTCTACCAAACAAGCCTTTCTTTACTCTTTTTATGTGATTACGAACAATACGATTTGCATCAGTTTGCACGGTTTCCTCTGTTAAACGAGACATACCAGCATGATCAATCGAACGGTTGTATAAGTCGTCATTTACTGACATGTTTTATTCTCCTTGGAGGTGGCAGAGGGGTTTCCAATACCGGGTTTAAAGTAATGAGCAGTTTGGATTCTTGCTCAGGAATAGTCCTAAGGTAGTGGCACGTTTTAAGTGCCGGACTTGTCTTCTTCTTCCTCGTCTTTCTTATCTCTTGCATTTACTTGATCTCTTACAAGATCTTCCATGCTAGAGGTATCGAGGTCTAGATTTGGGTTTATAATAAGATCATCATCTTTAATTTCACCAATACCGCTGGCATCATCATAATCAGTAGGTAAAATATCGTTTGACTTAGCAATATCTAAGAAAGTAGAACGAGGGATAATACCATTCTGATACCATTCAGTAACCAGACGTAACCAATCAGAACCTAGTGGAGCAGGGTTGAGATCAGGGGTGAGAGTAAAGGTAATATCGTTGATGTTATAATCAGTGTCATAACGCCAATTCATCATTATTACAATTATCTTTTTCATTTGTTGAGAAATCTTAGCATTCAAAGAAGCTAGGATAGCAGTTTGACCAGCATTGCGGATTTCCAAAGCAACACCAGAATCACGACCAGAGCCGTTATCAGGTGAAAGCATACGAATACCCATACGAGCCATTTCACTAATAGTAGAACTAATAGCGTTCTCCATGTCACGTAGTGCTTTAGAAGGTGCTTCAAAAGAAGAAACTGTGTCGCCTTGGTCAATTCTTACCCAGCTACCTAAGCCTGCATCTACAATCTCTTCAAATCGATCATCGCTCATATCACTAGAAATAACAGGAGTATAAGTAGCAGCACCAAGTAACAAGTGGTTTCTGCGAGATACTTTGTTATATAAAGCAACTTCACGATCTACAAGTGGCATAAGCATCGGTTCAATACCGTTGATAGAACCATTTAGAGGATAGCAAGGAATTTCAGTCATTCTCTCATTGTTAATAAAGAGAGCGTCTATAGTTCTTACTTTCTTCCACTGGTTATCAGAAGCGTTACCGCCGCCAGTTACATTGTAGTCTTGTTGAGCTACGCCGTTAATAAAGTCAACATTTTCACCTTGATCACTATTCTTCTCATAAACGTCAATATAGAATAATCCGTCTACTGGACTAATATAGTGATCAAATACAGTGTCAATGTAATCAGGGTGCCAAGGGTTATTATCGTGGTTCGCTTGATAGGAACGCGTAAGTAACCTAGTAAGAGTAATCTCTCTGGTTAAAGGGTGCTGTGAAGTCTTCCAGTTAATAACTGATTCAGCAGGGATAATAACAGGGTATGGTCTGAGCATCTTCTGCTCTTCAACGCTGAGTGCATCCATGTTTGGGACGGTAGGATAATCTACGTAAACCCAAGCTCTAGAGGTTTGCATTTCTTCCCAGATAGCTTCATCTAGAAAAGATAGCATAGATTGATTATCAGAAGTAAACTGATTTTCCAACCATTCCTTAGCGCCTTCAGGTGCATCATCAGGTAACTCCAACAAGGGCTTCTTCCGTAGAAGACCGCTAGTTAGAACCTTGGCGTACTGTGCTGTGAGACCGGGAAGTTCCGCTTCTGCTTTATAGAAGTCGTACTGTTCCTGACTCATCGTTGGGGAGAAAGGCAAGAGAATGTTATTTCTTGCATCTACCTGCGTATCGAGGGCTTTAGCTTGGTTTTGACCATTAAGCAATGCACGAGAAGTGCGCCACAAACCCTTTAGAGATTCGTATCGGCTATTAGGGTCACCTAAGCTTTTAGACCTATTTGTGCTAGTTGATGAAATAGACATTACTTGTTCTCCTCTTCATCTTTGTTAGTTTCAGGTTTTTGTTCTTTAGTTTTATTTTTCTTACCAAAGATCGCGTCCCAGTTATCAGAGAACTTGTCGCGATTCGGAATTGGTCGGGCTGAAGAGCCTTTACCACCATGAGATCTGCTCATAGAGTTCTCCTTGTTTAGTTAGTTAATTTAGTCTTCTACCCATGTTTCTACTGTTCTAACAACAGAGTAAAATCGAGTTGCAATAGCTGTATTTGTATTATCGAAAATAACACTACCTATCACTAAAGCTACAAAGTTACCTTCACCGTCACCGTTTAGGTCGTAAGATTTAAACCTGTGTTTCCAAAATTTATTTGTTAACTCGGTTTCTAGAGAATCAGGGTAAGCTACAGGTAGAGAGTAAAAAGTGGCGACATCATCAAAAGTATCTATCGATTCTGCAATAAAAAATAACTCAGTATCGCCATCGAGCCTATCATGTTTAGCTACCCAATTCAAAGCAGATGGTTTACTGTAAGTAGTAAAGTTACTACCACTATCAAGACCACCTACTTTGTTTCTTAACCATTTTGAACTTTCGTAGTATAAGTATTGGTAATTATTAGGGTTAGATAGTACATCTGATAAAGCAAGGTACTTACCTCTCCATTGAAAAATAGGATCACGAGTAGCAGAATTATCAATAGTCCAAGGTTCAAACTCAAAAATACCGTCATCTAAGTTTCCTTTTATCTCGAAAATATTAGATTCTATTAGTTTCTTTTTACTAGAACCATCACCAATTACTTCTCCGTCTTCCCAGCAAGTTGCTGTTTCCATTTCATAAAAGTCATCTACCCCCGTTATGGGGCCAAAAATAGGCATTATATAAAAAGTTTCTGCCATTATGAGTACCTCGATGCGTCAGCTATTAAAAAGCCTTGATCAGTTAAGTTAATTGTTTTATCAGCGTAAGGTCTAGTACCTAAGGCAATAGTACCGCCGCCGCCTCCGAAAGTACCTCCTGATTCCCATACAGAAGAGAAATCATAACCAGCAGCAAAAACTGCCCAGCCAGAATCAAAGTATAGTGAACTAGAAGGCCCAGATCTTAGTCTAAAAGCGTTAAGGTACATAGCCCACCACAAAGCAGTAGAGTTATGGTCTTGACCTTGAGAGTATTTATTACCATATTTAATCCGAGACTGAACGGACTGTGCTATAGAAGGACTAGCAAACATTAAATCTGTAGTGTAAGTTGTGTTACTTAAACTAGAAGTTCTGTACTTTCCGTCTGATGCAAAGTCGTGGTACAAGTTATGCGAATTCCAAGGGTACGCCCATCTTTGAGAGGTAGTAACGGCTACACCGCTTCGGTTTCTCCAAGGGTATAACACATCTTTACCAGTCCAAAAAGGAGTTCCGCTTTCAGTAGGAGTAGGAGGTGGAGTTGCTGAACCTGCATTTAATATAATCAATGGTTGTTTTTCACTATCAAAAGTTACCACGTTATCTTCGTTTCTAAGTTGCATACCATAAGTAGGTGTACCTGAAACAATAGCCGATGCTTCTACAAAAACTTTAATTACCGGAGCATTACTAGTCGATGTTCCACTCTTTATAACTTTAAAAGTCCAAGTATTACCTGACTGACTTTGTTGTATTAAGCCGTGAAATCTAGTGTAGTCCGTTGGTTTTATAAAAACTAGAGGATTAGAAGAAGTAGTAGTAATAGTATAGGTGTAGATGACTCTCCCATCAAGTGAGTTGTCTCCAGCATACTGATAGCCTGCTAAGTTAGAACCATAGTTAGCAAAATCACCTTGACCAGAAGCAGAACTAGAAAGAGTAGCATCTCCCAAATAGTGAAAGCTGGCATGATCGTCGGCGACGAGTAACTCCCCATCGTCATTGAAAGACGAAAAACCATAGAGTGGAATTTCACCATCATAATGGAGTATACTATTGTTGCCTTGTAAAGAGTAATCATCTCCCGTATTTAGAAAACTATCGTGCATAATATCTTGTTTGTTATTTCTCAAGATTTTAGCGTGAGCTTCAGCAGGTGTAAGCTCCGGTGCGTTTTCTAGTATAGCAGCTAATACACCAGCGGCTTGAGGTGCAGCTGCGGAAGTTCCGTAGTACAGTCCTCTTTTGTAACTATTATTTCTAAGATCAGATACAGCGCTTGAATAGTAGCTAGTAGCAGCAGTTTGCACACCTACTCCGGGTGCATAGTAATCTACTCTAGCTCCTTTATTACTAGATTCAGACTTTTGTTCTCTTACAGAATTATCTAAACTACCTACTTCATGTACCCTAGAGTCAACAGCATAGTAGGAAGGTCTATTGTAAAAGAAAGTACTTAAAGCGTTTGTAGTATGGTTTCTAATAACTAAAGTATTATTCCAATCTGCATCATTTAGTACAGCTGAGTAATTGTTTTGGTTACCAGCGGCGTGAACTATGTGAATTCCTTCGTCTAGTAAATCTTCTATGTCTGCAGCTAATGAGCTAGACTGATAATGAGGAGCAGTCATACAATCTTCGCTATACTCAAAAGTATAACCATACTCTGCAGCCGAAGAAGTACCAACACCAGAGTCTACAGTAACAGTATAAACAGCGAAACTACTTCCGCTGTAAGAGTAAGTAGATGAAGTCTTAGTTACACTAGTTATCTTCCTTCCGGTTAAGAAGGAGTTAGAAGCAGCGTAATTCCAAAAACCGCTTCTTTCACAGCTTTGCTCAAAGAAAGAATCTTGTATATTAGTAGAGAAAACGTTAAAAGAAGTAGCGCCTTGTGAAACAGCAGTTGTAGTTCTTAGTACTACCCTTGGTTTGAACGTACAGTTCATTTTTCTTGAGTTAAGAGTACTAGCTGTAATATTTGTACTTTGTCCGTTTCCTTGAAAAGTGTTACCTGTTATATCTGAAACTCTAGCCCATACATCATCTTGTTGGACCTCGCCATAGTTAGGGGAAGCCTCAAGGTTGTAAACAGACAAGTTTAAAACAGTAGGTTTAGGTGACCCATAACTTTGATTTGGTTTTTGAGAATGCCAGTATCTAATAAGATCTAACATGGTACCTACGTAGCCACCTGTAGTTCCGGAGTAAGTTACACCATCTCCAGAATAAGGGTTAATATTATAGATTGCAGCATCAGAAGCCCAACCTTGCGTATTACCTGCTATAAGACCTGCAGACTTAGTACCATGATCTTTCAACCTGCTAGAGCCTTGGCTATAGTTGTAAGTAGAATTAGAAGTACCAGTTCCAGCAGCTACTGTATTTTGTAGCCAGTTATATTGTACAACACGAGAACCGCCTGTACCGTCTGCGTTTTCTGCAAATTCAGGATGAGCAGGGTCTATGTGACCATCAGCAACAATTACATCTACACCTACTCCTGTGTAATCAACAGCGGCTGTACCGGAAGCAAGTGGAGTACCATCAGCGCCCCAGTTAGAAATAGAGGTATCTCTGGTACAACGAAGTAAAGCCCAGTTTTGGTTGTATGCACTGTTAGTATTAGTTTTAGCAAAGTTACTACTAGTTCTTGACCAGCTAGCAGGTTCAGCTCCAATAGTAGGTGTTTCTTCTATATTAATAATTCTTGAGTCTGAAGACAAGCTAGATACTTCTTCTTCAGTTAATTCGTATTCTGTATTTCGACTTAAAAGTCTTTGAGAAACACAGCGGTTAGGATACTGTGTTTCCATATCTAAATAAAATTGGTCTAAATCATCTTTAGAGCCTAAAGTAATAGTATAGTTATTCATTTTAGTATCCTTTATATCTTTAAATTTATGATGGAACGGATGCCCACCATTGGTAAAAACAGTGAAGCTCACCCATTGTAGCTCCAGTATCAGGGTCTACTATGGTAATATTACCCATACAACGAGAGCTTTTCATACCATCATACTGGTTGTAGTCTTGAGGTGCATAACATTTGAAAGTGTAAGTATTACCCGCTGTTACAGATATAGCACTACTTGTAGTATGTGTTATCCAATCTTGTTCACCAAGAGAGTTTCCTTCGTTCCACACTTCTGTACCTGTTTGGTCTTCTAGTGTAAAATAGGCTTCTGCTACATCATAACCCGTAGTAGAGTTCTGAAGGTCTCTGTGTTGTGCTAGTTTTATCTTAATACTAGTAACACCAGTAGGCATAGTGAAAGATTTAGTTTTATAAGCATCTGGACTTCGCCATAAGCCTGTAGATGAATTCCAACCTACAGGATTAAATTGTTCTATTATGTAAATATCTGAAAGTTCAATCCAAGGTGTTTGACCAGAGTTAGCAGATGACATATTTGAATCTGCAACTAGAATATTACAAGGTTGGTTTTTGTTACCTGTAGTACTGTTTGAAATACCTATAGCATCTTGTCCCATACCTGTTGAAAAGGTAACAGTAGGTGTGTATCCTTCTTGGTTATCTGGTGCTGTATTAATTAAATTAATAAGTGCAATTTTATTAAAGCCAACACTAGATTTACCTAATGTTTGGTTGAAATTAGTAGCATCTACAGTAACGCCAACATTAGCAGTATGAAACCAAGTAGAGTCACTAGTATCCATCCAAACATCGCCGGTAGGACCGTATATTTTTAAGCCGAATGCCATACGACCCTCCTTACTTATTTAGTATAGTTAATTTATTTTTTCTTTTTCTTAGGTGTAACTGGTTTTTTAATCGGAGCTACCTTCTTTTTAGGCCGCCCAACTTTCTTTCCGTATGTTCCTTTTCCTGCTGGCATAAGTTTCTCCTTTTACCATTTTACTTTGTTAGAAGAACCAAACGGGATTCGAGACCCGTAACACCACTTTATCAGTGTGGTGCGTTATCTTACGCCATTGGTTCAATTTGGTTAAAAGTGGAAACCTCGGTGGGTTCGCTTCTGATGTGATTTTACAGGGAACAAATACTCAACTGCATAGCGTATACCATCAGTCCAGTGCTCAATGTTTTCTGTTTTATCGATCGTCATAACATCAGGGTTGTTTTCTTTCCACTTAGTTCGCTCGATGGACGTAATCGTGTCCTTGCATCGAGGGTGGATGAACATGTGTGCTATTCCATCCGCTGTTTTTAACATCCTGTTTACTGCTTGTACAGATTCGCTCATCGGTGGCGCTTTACGTCTCGCGTGTGTTGCGAAACCGAAATTTTGCAAAATAGAAAAATCTGTACGTCCAACTGCAGCAGAGCTTTTCCTCGCTCGACCGCTCGGATCGGGATACACATGTACAGGGTTGCCTTTATCTAAATATTTCTTCTTAAGCATCTTACCCAGTGTTTCTGTATCTGCACTACCAGAGAAATCTTCAATGAGGTGCATTTCCCCGCCTCTAATAGCAAAAGCAGTAGCCGCCATAATACCAACGTTAAAGTCAATCGCAACATGAACATCTTCTCCGGGAGAGAATTCATCAACATCACGAGTCACATGATCGTTACGGTTAAAGTTGTAAAACACAGTATTACCGGAATCATCAAATGAAGCTTCATACTCTCGTTGGAACTTGAGGTTGTCAATTGTGTGTTTAGTCTTTTCAATTTCGTTAGGATCAAGGTAAGGTGAATCACGATAAGTGAATCTCCATGATTTCCATTGATCATCTACTTCCTGAAAGTTAAACTGATCGTAAAAGTAGTCTCTGCCCATAGGGGTTGAGATTATTAAGGCACGACCAGCTGAGGGTGCGTTGTACTTCTCTGCCATCTGTTCTGACCAACGTGTAGTCAAACAGGGTTGCACAACCGATTCCCATGTTTCTTTTGCTGTAGAACCAGCTCCAGTCCATGATGTTGTTTCATCACATATTACAAAATATTGACCAGAACCACGCATTCGGTTACTAGCCTCGTAAGACCAGAGTTTAAGAATCACATTATTCGGGAACCAGAAGGTACCTGAGTGCTGTGACATCTTGTCTGCGTATTCTCCCAATCCTAACTGATAAGCTAGAAGTGGAAAGTAAATGTCTACTGCTTGCTGATATGTAGGACAGATAATCGCTACATTTTTATTAGGCACATCAGCATCCATTGCCATTAATTCTTGTACTGCTAAAATTGCTGCTACGGAGGCGAGAAACGATTTCCCGAATCCTCGTGAGGCACAGACAACTCCGTACCGGCACTCTTTCTTAACGAACATAGAGTCAATGATAGCGGACTGTCCGGCATGTAAATCGATAGTAGCCATAACCGGATTCCTTATTTAGTATATTAAGGGAGTAGCATGAACTACCCCCATTTGTATATTATCGAGCTTTGTCTTTTTCAACAATACGCTCTATCTCTTCTTTGAGTTCTTTAACGACCCATCTTTGTCCTTCTAGAACTTCGAGTTTGGTAGCTAAGGTAGAGATCTTTGAAACTCCCAAGGTTACCCAAGAGATCCACGCCAGAAACGCCGTAGCGAATACTGAAGCCATAGCCACTGTTAGACTTACTTCCATTTTAATTTCCTTCAATAACTTGCTGTTATTGGTTAGGTGAGTTGAGGGATGATAACGATAACTTGTCCCTAGTGGTGCTTAATATGGCGATATGTCCATAGATGTTAGTTTATTATGTTGTTTATTCTCTTCCCTAATTAGTAAATACCTAATGTCCTTTAATGGGTCATTAATGTATCCCTTATGTATAATAATATCCGGGGGTCATAGTTCTTTAAAAGGCGGTATATTTTTAGGTAGGAGTATTTCTTTAAAAGGCGGTATTTAAATTGCCTTCCTTTTTACTAATTCATTCTTAATCTTTTGCTTTACCTTAGGCGCTGTATTGTCTTTGTTGAAGGCTTCTAACAGCTCTTCAGTTGAAGTAGTGTGCATATAAAAATGTTGTACTTTAGTCTTACTAGTTTTGAAATCTTTTACTACAGTAGAGGGCTTAAACTTTTGGGGCATTGGATTATTCCTTATATTTAGTTTGTGGGTTGTATTTCTTTAAAAGGCGGTATTGAAAACAACACGGCATTTAAGTACTCTTAAGCCATTTTCCTCTAGACATTTAGGCATTAATGAACCATAAATTGTAGGCACAGGGGCTAAGATTCCCAAAAGTGCAAATTGTGTTAGTCTTAGTTTAACGACAACAACCTGTACTATAGGGTAGCCTAATGCCTAAAGGGTATAATGCCCAGAGATTGACATTCTGGAGCAGGTATGATCATATATGGGGATGAAGCATGGGTGTGCAATAATGTGCATCTATGTGCTATATGTGTTAGGCACAAGATTAAGGGCATTTGATGTACTATAGGATTTTCCTAAAGGGAATTTTAAAACTTTGTTAATTGGAAATGAAACACACAAACAACTAGCAAATTTGGGCATAGGGGGGCATGGGTGTGCAGGAATGTGCATACGGGTCTGTTCCGTTCGCTGGCACGGGTTGTACTAGAGGGTTATGGTGACAGATATGTCCTTTAATGGTGTTAATGGGGTTTAATGTCCATCCTTGCTAGTGTTTATGTGTATCCCCTTTTACGAACACCTTAAAGGAAATTTACATTGTGTTTTTACAACACCTTAAAGGGAGATTTCACTTTTTGTTCAGACGGGATGGTAGGCGGCACAAAAGAATCAAAGCGGGGGCATAGGGGGTCCCTAATACCTCCCACGCACCTGTGACATTGATGCAACACTCATTCAACATACATGCAACACACATGCACATGCATGCTCACACATGATAACACAACAACACTAGTGTCTCCTCCTGTTCCCTCCCTCCTCTCTGTGTCTATATGTGCTATAGCATAGGGGGCTTGATGAGCATACGTGTACATGAGGGCAGGTGTGTACATGAGTGTTATAGAGGGCATTTGTGATATCTATAAATATCAAACCGTTATAGAGAGACATGGGTGTGTAGTAGTGGGCATTAGTGGACATGTGTGCTGGGTGGCAGTAGTGAGGCATCTATGATATTAGTGAGGCAATCTTGATATTTCCTTATAGGTAATTATTCACTTTCTGGACACAAAAGGATGAAAAACATACAGATCTCTACAATCTATCACAAATGACCACTGATGCCACTACAGCCACTAATACCCAAATGCCCACCTATTCCCATACATTTCCCCACACATTTATGTACCAATTATGATATAATATCAAGGACATTTATGCTCATTTATGCACACTCTTGCCTAACATTTATAGCATCTATGATCCTTAATGCTCCCCTAATATATGATCATATATGGTGTAACGTATGAGTCCTAAAACCCTTTACCCTACAGTTTGTTGTTAATCTTTAATAGATAAACACAATAAACTTTCCCTCTTAAGGCACAAGATTTAGGCTATCTATAAACCATCTATACTAAACATCTAGGCTCACATCTACGACTTCATCTATTCCTGCAAGTATTGTACTATAGGATTATCCTAAGATTAGCACAATAATTAAGACTAATACACACAACAATATGTTAACAAAATACCTAAATACTACCCTATCAATTACCCTTTAACAACAACAACACAAAACATTAACGTATCATAACAGCCCTAGAGTATCAGAAAACCCTCTAGTACAACAGACCCTGTGCCTAGATTAAGCTGCTTGTGCCAAGCGAGGCTTCAGCATTGAGGGCATCCGTCTTACACGGACAGACAATTAGAGGATAGGCATCTAGCGTATTATCTGTGTGTATCTATGCCTTATCTAGGGCTTCATCTATGAGGCTTAATGCTCCTAGTGTTAGTAAAAAAAAAGATTAAAAACCCCCTGCTACATAAACACCCATAAGGGCATCTATGTAACAGGGGGAGAGTTTAGTTAGAACTGGGTGCCATGGACTTTACCATGAACAGATCCGTGGACATCCGTGAAGACATCTTGTATAATCAGGTTATTGTTATCGTCTCTAGCAAGAGAGACATTAGAGAGCAGGAATGTAACTTCATCAGAGGTTAGACCGTGATTCAGAGGAACATCACGAGTAGCTTTAGCAATTAAATCTAGAGCTTGATCTAAGCGATTTTGCTTAGCCTTTCTCTTATGCGCTTCTACCTTAGCTTCCATATTTCTTTGCATATTAAAAATATCAGTAGGAGTTACTTTAGGTAAGGTCACATAGTTTTCCTCAGTAGTTACAGGAGCACAATGGTAGCATAGATCACCAGAGAGTTCGTCAGATATATTCTCACAACGTTTACACACTGTAATTTTACCTTGATTCGCTTTCTTAGAGGCAGCATCCCATTCAGCAGGAGTAGCATCATTTAATCTTCTAGTCATAATAATCACCTTTAGATTCCCCACACGAGCGATTAGCGAGTGTAGAGAGGTTAGTTTTAAAATTTGCAAAACGCAAAACGTCATGCAGGGTCATAGCTTATAGGATAACTTCACCTTTACGGAGCGCTCGATGAGGCCAAGAGGTCGGGTGAACTTCTTGATCTTCAGTGATAGAACGAAGGTAGTTACATACTACCCTATGAGCTTTTGGCATAGTAGTATCAGGTGTTAAACATTTTACTGTAAACATCTGTACTGTTACTTTCTCATCTTCTTGGGCTTCTACTGGCATTGGACAACCAATAATTAATAATATCATAATAACACAAGATGCAATAATTATATGTTTCATATTAACTCCAATCTACTTTGTATTTATGGGATGGGATAAAAGCTCGGTTAGCATAATCAGAGCCATTAGTTAGCTCACTAAGCTGTCCTTTCTTTACCATTGTTTTAAGAATTGCTTGTAACTCAAAATAAAAGTTATTGTTATCCTTATAGCTAAAGCCTAGATACTTAGCAATAGCACCATGAGTTACCGCCACGCCCTGTGGCATATTTTCAAACATCTCGTAAATAGTTCCTCCAACAGTTTCTTTGTTAAAGGTTGAGGTAGTTGCGATTTGATCGTTTAAGATTTTCTTATTTACTTGTTTCATGTATATTTCCTTTGTCTATTATAGTGGCTGACATATGTAGCCAGCATCGATTAAATAAAGAATCCCCTATACCGGGTAATAACATTGATAACTTCCCTCGAAAGGAAAGACCAACACCAGCATAAGGGACACCATCAGGGTACTGCGTATATCCTTGGGCAACTCCCCAGAATATATAAATAAAACCCAACACTCTATACCAGCTACCTTTGATCTCAGAGGCTAAGCCAAATGAGTTTATAAAGGAAGCTTGGAATGATTTATCATTGGACAAGAAGGCTGTAAAGTTATTGTCTTTACCTTCTACATAGTTTGTGTTCGGGTCACCGTTATAATGCTTTAGATAACTATCTTTTAGTATGATCATCTTTAGCTTCCCTTTGCTTATACTCGTTCAATTTCTTCTGAAGAGTTTCTATGGTTTCACTAAGTTCTTTTTGCTCTTTAAGAACACCATGATTTAAGATTCTATTAACACCTACACCAACTCCATATAGGGTTGCTAAAGTCATTGCAGGTATTACAAATATTAATACATCTAAAACCATCATATCCACACTCCTAGTAAAGTTTAATGGACACTATCTCTTCGTTCAGATAGTTCGTCTTCTGTGTTTTTAATTACTTCTCTTTTAGTAAACAGTTTAATCGTTACGGTAATTAAAGCAGCAACAGTAGCCAAACCCATTGCTGCAATAACCATGATTAAAACAAAAGGAAGCACCATAATTCGAAATATAGTTTCAATTAAGGTCTTCATTATTTCTCCTAGTGTCTAGTATCGGGTGAGTCGCCTTCTGCATCTGCATCGTCAGACTTTGCAGGTTCTACAGAGGCACCAGTAGCGGTTACGCCAGTGAGATTAATTTGCATTGGTTTCTTTTCAGTAACTTCTTGCTCAATCTTCTCAGGAACATGACGGTAACCATAACGCATCAAGTCATTGATTAGCTTCTGTTTAGTAATAATCAGAGAAGCCATTGCTTGTGCGGAGTAACGTCTTGAGTGATCCGGGTCATCCATCTCTGTAATCATTCGACATGTGTCGTGAAATAGATCTACCATTGCTTGCATTGGATCAAACTCCAACTCTTTAAGACGATCAACAGAATGCTTAGAGAATTGGTTCTTACTACCCTTTGGACGACCTGCTCCTGCTCTTTTACCACCCCAAGCCTTATCACTTGTGGGTTCATTAGCATTAGGGTCAATACTTGAAGGGTCTTTGTTAGTATTGTCGTTAGACATCTTAGCTCCTTGTTATAAGTTGTGAGTATGAAAGAGCTTAATCATATCAGAACAAATATCACTACGAACAATATCATCGAAAGTAAACTCAACAAGCGGAACATCAATATCCGTAATATTGCAGAGGTTTACAAACTTAGATAGCGCAGTACCATTCTTAATGTCTGATTGATTAGGGTCACCGATCAAAGCGAGAGTAGTATTCTCACCCAATCGAGTAACAATTGCTTTAATTTCTTCCATCTCAAGGTTTTGAGCTTCGTCCACGATAACAAAGGCATCATCAAAACTCTGACCTCGGATTGTTTCTAGAGGTTGAATTAGGATTGACTTACCCATACGACATTCATAATCACCAGCACCCAGACCAATCTTCAATACATTGAGGATAGGTGCTAACCAAGGTGCCATCTTCTCAGACACATCACCGGGGAATGAACCTAGTGATTTACCTGTAGAGACATTAGGTCGGGTTAGGATTATTTTGTCTATATCGTTTCTTAAAAGCTTTTGAACGGCTATCATACCTGCAATGTAGGTTTTACCTGTACCTGCACAACCGATACCGCATACCATAGCCTTACTATTAAGTGCAGCCATGAATTCACGTTGGTTATCAGTCTTAGGTTTCAGTTGATTAGCGGCACGTAGTGACCGTTCTCGTGTGTGTTCTTTCTTTTGTTTAGACTTGTTTCTCTTCATAAGATTTCTCTTTATGTTGAAGTGAAAAGGGATGAGAGGGACGAAAGCCCCCTCGGTTTGATATTCCTTTCTTCTTTAGAAGGCGGTATCTTGATATTTAGTACTCTGCAGTAATCTTATCAACAATACCGTGACCTACAGCTTCTGACGCAGTCATCCATTCATCGGAAGGACCTAGCAGATGTTTGTTAATGTAAGCAGCAGATTTACCTGTACACTTCTTGTAGTGATTCAACAGGGTGTCTGTCAAGAAGTCCATGTGCTTACGACTAGCTCGCATCTCGTGATCCTTACCGCCTGTACCACCTGCATACTGGTGAGACATGATAGAGGTGTTAGGGGTGGCACTACGGCGACCCTTCTCACCTGACATTAGAGTAAGAACACCACAAGAAGCTACCAAACCCATACCAATAGTGGCAATAGGGATAGTAGAGGTCTTCATAGTGTCGATTAGGTGCATTGCAGACCGAACTTCACCACCGGGAGAGTTAATAATAAGCTTAAGCTCTTCAGGTTGTTTAGTCTTCGGTAGTAGATTGTACTCCATTATACGTGCTACGATTGGCATAATATTCTCTTGGTTGAAAGAACCTGTTAGCATGATAATACCTGTTTCAGCTAGCAGAAGACCGGGTTGTTCGTAAATGTTTTTAGAGTCGTACATATCAGTATATCCTTAAATAATTTATCAAAAGTTTCAAGTAGTTTTAACTTGAAAAGAAATCATACATTAGCGCTTAACACCTTCAGGACCACCCATTAGGTCTACCTGATTACCATTAGAGGCATCAACAATAGGCTTAGAGAAGTCTGTAGGGAACTTACCAACCAAGGTACGCGTAGCCTTAGCTTGGGGTATTACAATAGAAATAGCATTAGTAACAAGAGTGTACATGAAGGAAGCCATCTGATCAGACTCCTCATTCACATCTAAACCTGCCATGTCAGCTATATGTTCAGACAGTAACTTAAGACCGTCATCCTTGTTATCAGAGTGCTCAAGAGCGTTGAATACTAGGTCATGCATATAGGTAGCCTCATCAACAGCTTCTTTGATGGTAGGCTTGTCCTCGTTCATCCTAGCGAACTCTGCAAGAATACGGATTACTTTAGTGCGGGGTAACATAGACATTATATTTTTCCTTATTTAGAGTTACGAACTACAACACGCCAGCTTTCAACAAAGACACCGCCTTGTGAAATACCTTGTTGTAACAACTCAGCAAATTTATCAGGGCTAATTACGCCACGGACTTTATGGGTTATAACGAATACATTGTCATTACTTAGGTTATCTCTTACCTTAGTAAACTTAAGTTTATAAGTAAATAATTGTTGCATTTATTTTTCCTCGTTAATGGGGCCGATGTGACCCCTATCATTTAGATGTGTTATGGAGACTCCCATCCCCAATCACCTGACATACCGTCAGCATTATACTCAGTTACAACTGTTTCAAAGAAGTTATCATGTGAGGTAGTAGCAATCAAAGGTTCTAGCCACGGTAAAGGGTTTTCCTTAACACCGTAATTACCTTTCAAGCCTAACTCAATAAGTCTTCGATCAGCAATATACCTGATGTAAAGCTTAACTTCTTCTTTGGTAAGACCTTCAATAGGCCCCATCTCATAAGCAAGTTCAATAACTTTATCTTCAAGTTCTACTGCTTCACGTACCATGTTGTAGATGTTAGCTTTCAATTCATCATTCACAATGCGAGGGTTCTCATCACAAAGAGTTCGGAATAATCGAGTCATACCTTCACAGTGAAGAGACTCATCTCGAATAGACCATTGAACAATTTCTGACATACCACGCATCTTGCCAAAGCGAGAGTAGTTAATAAGCATTACAAAAGCTGAGAACAAACTCATACCTTCGTTAATAGCACTACGAGCTACTGCTTGAGCTAATCCTGATTTACTACTAGTGTTGATGTTAGTCATAAACTCTACTTTCTCTTTCATCTCATCAAACTCAAGGAAAGCCTGAAAGTCATCTTCAGGTAATCCTAGAGTATCATTAAGAAGTGCGTAAGACCGTTGGTGTGTAAACTCACGGTTAGCAAAAGAAGTTAGCATTGATCGTATTTCGTTATTTTTAAACTTAGGGATATAATGCTCTAGATAGTTAGTACCTACAGCAACATCCGACTGAGTGAATAATCGAAGGATCTGAGTGATATGATTAAGCTCAACGTCTGACAACTTAGTCTTCCATTGTGTTACATCATCTTGCAGTTTAGCTTCCCACTCACCCCAGTGGATTTTCTCGTGAGTAACTGAATACTCTACAGCCCACGGGTATAAGAATGGTTTATAAGCCAGACTTTGTTTTAATACAGACATTAATTTATCCTTGACAGTTAAGACAATCATCATCGTCTTGTTCGTTTATAACACCACCACCTTGATCGAAGTACTTCTCAAGTTCGTGATATCCTCCTATATAGTTTCCATCTAAATACACTTGAGGTACAGTTCGAACATCTTTACGTCCTGTAACTTGTGCGGCGGTTTTATCGATTTCTTCGAGATCAATATAATCGTACTCTACCCCTTTGATTTTTAGCAACATCTTTGCTTTATCACAATAAGGGCAATTAGACTTACCATAAACAATATTTCGCTTCTCATCTTTAAGAGCATTACGCTCCACAGACTGACCAACCTTATCAGCAGTACGACCTGCAGTAGTGCGCAGATAGTAAAGACCTTTAAGACCTACATCAAAGGCTTTAAGGTGTACTTGGTTGACATACTTCTTTTCAGACCCACTAGGGAAGAACAAGTTAACAGACTGACCTTGACAAATGAAAGGTTGTCTTTGACCTGAATGTTCTACAACCCAGTTCTGATCTAACTCAAATGAAGTCTTAAAGACGGATTTGTGGTGATCACTAAGAAAATCTAGATGCTGTACAGAGCCATCATTGTCCATAATAGTTTCCCAAGTGTCTTCGTTATTCATCTCATACTGTTCTAAGACCGGACCTAAGTATTGATTCTTAACTACATCAGCACCTGCTCGTGTACGGTGTACATAAACATTAGCTTTAAGTGGCTCAATAGAAGCAGTACAGTTACATAAAATAGAACTATTAGCGTTAGGTGCAATAGCAAACAAGTGAGCATTACGTACACCATAACCTGCAGCATCAGGTGCTACACCTTTGGTACGTCCCAGAAACTTTGTTTGTTCTGTAGCCTTACCATGCATGTCTTTAAATATCTTAGTATTGATATCTGAGGCCATCTCTGACTCCCATGCAACATTCTGTTTCATCAAGTAACCATGAAAACCCATAGCGCCAATACCGATAGAGCGCTCACGAGATGCTGAGTACTTAGCTCGATTCATAGCGTCTGGTGCATGTTCAATAAACACATCCAATACGTTATCTAGAAAAGTAACAAGGTCAGCAATAATAGTAGTATCTTTCCAGTCATCGTAAGCTTCAATATTAACAGAAGACAAACAACAAACAGCAGTACGATCATCATCGGTAGCGAGGTGAATCTCATTACACAAGTTAGAACCGTTAATTTTAAGACCTAATGCTTTTTGGTATTCGGGCAGAGCTTTGTTAGCGGTATCAATGAAGTTCATATAGGGTGAGCCTGTTCTGAATCTTGCATCTAGGATACGCTCCCACAAGTCTCTAGCCTTTACTGTGTCAGTTACAACACCTTTATTAGGACATACTAATTCCCAATCAAGACCTTTCTTAACTGCACTCATAAACTCATCAGTTAAGTTAACAGCATTAAATAGGTTAAAGCACTTACGATTCTGGTCACCGCCAGTAGGTACTTTAAAGTTAATGAATTCGATAATATCTGGGTGAGATATATCGAGGTAAGCGGCATAAGAACCCTTGCGAGTTTTGCCTTGTTTGTAAGAAGTCATCTGAGCATCAGACACCTTCATCATAGGTATTACTCCAGAAGATTTCTCTGTGATACCTCTTACATTAGACCAGTGACCACCTACGCCACCTCCTTTCACTGATAACCAAGCTGTCTCTGCATGGTGGCTAATAAGCCCGTCTACAGAGTCTGGTACATAGGAAAGGAAGCAACTGATAGGAAGCCCGTTAAAGTTATCACCGGGTAAGGGTGCATTACTTAATACTGGACTACTATACATAAACCAACCTTTAGATACATAGTCATAGATTCTTTGCGCTAATGCAAAGTCTCCATCACAATATCCAACTGCGGCTCTAGCAAAAGCTTCTTGTGGGGAAGTCTCACCTTTCTCAAGGTAGAAATCCTTTAAGAGCTTTAAAGCTTGACCTGACAGTCGATTATCTCTAGCTAGGTCGATATTGATTCCATAAATTGTTAACACTTGTATTCCTCTTTTAATTGTTCTTCTTCAAATTTAGTGAACTGTCTTACTGCTATATTAGCTTCTTGTAATAGATCAATACCTGCTGTTCCTAATCTGAAATAATCTTTAAAGATCACTTCGCTTATACCGGAAGACACTATTGACAGAGCGCAGTTAAGACAGGGCGATAATGTTACGTAAAGTGTGGCTCCTTCAGTTGAGCTGTTAGAGCGGGCTACTTTAGCAAGCGCATTAATTTCTGCGTGTACTACAGTAGGTAGGGTGTTACCTTGTTCATCTTTACATTCATTGTTAAAACCGGCAGGAGTTCCATTATAACCATAACCAAGTATTTGATCACCATTAGTAATAACTGCTCCTACTTTAGTTCGAGAGTCATAGGATTGCATTGCAACACGCTCTGCAATATCCATCATTAAACTGTCTCTTTTATGTGTGCCAAAGAGTTTCATAGTTACCTCCGATTACCCCCACGCTAGACCATTGCTAGGTGGGGAGTTGATATTTACCTTCTTCTTTAGAAGGCGGTATTATAGTTGAAAGTTATTAGACATTTCAGACTTCATAACTTCAGGCATAGTAGAACGTTTCAAGTCAATCTCTTTCTGAACCATTTCTCTAATACGTTTAATATTAGGTACTTTAGGCTCAAACAAAGCGGCTTGTTGTACTACCTTCAAATCACCCGGAGTAATGTAATCGTAGATACCCAACTTAGACTTCTTGAACTTAGGGAAGTACAGTTGGAAACAGCTTTCTACTTGCTCTGGATTAAGGAACTTGAACTCTGTCTTTAGGAACAAACGTCTCAAGACAGCAGGGTCAAGACCTTCCATGAAGTTAGAAGTAGCAAAGAAGTAACCTTCAAACTCATCTAGCTCAGTTAGCAACTGATTAGTAAAAGTCTTCTGGTGTGTTCTATCTGCCTTATGACGACTGCCAGCCATGGAGTCAATTTCATCAATAAGAAGGATAGAGCCTGTTTCTTTTGCTTCCTCAAAAGCCTTGTGCAAGTTCTTTTCACCTTCACCAACGTACTTAGACTGCAGTTCACCGTAAGTCTTCTTAAGCACAGGTAGACCAAGTTGGCCACCGATGTACTCAACAAGTTTACTTTTACCAGTACCGGGAACTCCGTAGAACAAACCTGTTACAGTTTTTGGTCGCTCCCCCTCTGGTTTTTCTGATAGAGCTACAATACGTTCAACAAGCTCTACTGCAGTGGGTTCAATGTTAACAATAGACGGGTCGTACTCTTCCATGTACTTAACTTCTTCTTCCTTATCTTTGTTAATAGTAACAACAATATCTTTACCATAAACAAGATCAGGAAGCTCACCAGTCAACTGCTCAACAACCTTTCGTGCTTTCTCTCTAGTAGATTCAATCTTTTCAGCCATGAAGATAATCTCTCTGTCAGTAAACTCAACAGGATTAACTCTCAAAGCAATACCGGGGATTGTTTCACCTTCAAGACACACAGCACACCATTGTCCATCTGACCAAGCGCTTTCACTAGCTTTAGGCTTAGACTTACTAGAGACACCATCTAATAGATTACCTAATGCAAAGAAACCCATATCGGAATCTTCTTCTTCAGGGGTTTTAGACTTGTCTCCATCACCTACAAGATGATCATAGAAGTTAGCAAGTTCAGTACCAAACCAAGTTAGATGTGCATCACCACGAGAAAGGAAATCACGGTAATCCTGTTGGTAAGCTATAGCTGTCATGTTACTTTCTAAACAACCGAATGTTTCTGCAACTGCAGGGCTACCATTCTTTTGTTTCCGTCTCAATACTCCTGATTTAGTAATAAGAAGTGTTTGTATCTGAGGCCCATTTAGGAATTCAGATACTATCTTTGAAGCCTTCTTGATTGTCATTTTGTTTACCTTCTTTTTAGATTTGTTAGCGATAGAGTTATATTCCTTATCAAAGAGTGCTTCTGCTCTCTTCTCTAAAGCCATGCAGAATTGCTGTAGTTCACGTTGTACTCCAGTTTGTTTCCAACTACCAAAGGTTTTAAGAGCTTCAAGTAGATCATAAGCGTGAACAGAGTCTAGCTTGTCCGGCTCATTAACTAAAGTACTATCGTCCCACTGGTAACCTTCTTCCATGGTTTCGTTGTATATTACAACTAGTTTATTATAGATCTTACCTGATCTTTTAGAGGGGCGAATGTAGCGTTGCATCAAAATCAACGCAGTAACCAAGCTCTTAAAACATGTTACTTTATAGGTCATATAGACCTCCTATACTTCAGTGATATCAGTAAAGCCCGTAGCTTCAACGTATTGAAGACGGCATGATTCCGAGTCATAGTAAGCACCACCAGCATCGCCGGTCTTACCTGTGAATCGGGATTTTAAAACACGAATCTTAATTGTGTTCTTTTCTCTTTCATCATTAGATACTAGGTTTCTAGCAAAAGCAATCACTTGGAAGGAGATTTGTTTAATACTACCACTACCTTTAATATCATCTAGTGAGGGTATTTTACCTTCTTCAAATGCTTTTCCTTGCCCACTTGTCTTTCTTAAGTGAGAGATTACACCTAGCCATACATTGTGTTTCTTAGCGATCTTAAGTAAGTCAGACATTACCTTATCCACAGCGCTATTAGCATCTCCTTCAACTTCAGAAGTAGCAATAGTTAAGTGATCAAGGATTAAATACTTACAACCCATTAAGCACATAGTTTCAATCTTGTCCATAAGAGAACCATCTGAAACAGAGCCTTGGTGATCTAATAATATAATACGGTTATCACCAAAGATAGTGTCAAACGCATCTTTCTTTTCTTCTACAGAAAGAGATTCACCTTCTTCAATGAGATTCTTTTTAAGTTGCATACCGATAAACTTCTCTACAGTATCACCCGGACCTTCTTCAAGTGATATCATTCCTACTTTGTCTGTAGTAGTTTCATTTAAGTGCAATACGATCTCCTTGATCATAGTACTCTTACCGGAACCAGTACCTGAAGTAAACAGATCTAGCTCACCGTAACGCATACCTTTAGTTAAGTCATTAACACCTTGCATACATGCCGGATACGGAATACTTTCGGTAGACTCTCGCTCTAGGAAGCGATCCCACAGTGTATCACCTTGGAGAATACCAGAAGGTGACCATGATTGAGCATCCCAGATAGCAGTCATAATAGCATCAGTACCGTGCTTTAACAACTCATCATTAGCATCTTTTTCTTTAAGTTTAGCAATCTTAGCTTTATCAATACCAATAATACTACAGGCTTTGTCAAGTGCTGCTTTACCTGCCTCATCATTGTCTAGCATTAATACAACTTCATCAAATTGTCTAACCCAATCTCTTTGCTCTAGTAGAGCCTTAGTACCGCTTGCCGAGGGTAGGGACACAACTGGATATATCTTACCATACTTCTTATAAGATGCATAAGCAACAGACATAGCGTCAAGTTCGCCTTCTGTTATTACTAGTCTTTTTCCTCCGTTAAAATTTCGTTGACCGAATAAACCTTCGAGTGAACCTGCCACACGGAAGTCTTTCGGAAGAGTGCGTATTTTGTAGCCAGTGATCTTGTCTACGCCATAAGGATAATAATGCTCTATTACTTCGTTAGATGAATCAACACCTGCTCTAACTTGGAAATAGTCACAAATGTCTTTCGGAATACCCCTAGTTTTAAACCCTCGTGTAGAATAACCATCAATAGATGATATGTCTAACTTAGGACCATTGGATTTCTTTAAGACAGGTTGAAAAGGATTATCATCTGTAGCGTTGTCATAAGGGTTGGGATTCTTGTGTCCACAACCCATACAGACAGCAGGACCAGTGTCATATACGGCAACATTGTCTTCTGATCCACAGGACTCACAACTCATGTGTCCCATGAACTTACCTTTCTCTCGTGCCATATTGTTTCCTTCGTTATTCTCTAAGTTTATTTAGAATCTTATGTCCTCTTTCGATACATAAGTTCAGCTCATTTAACTGTTTATCGTCTTGCTTAGGTATATACTTGATTGGTGCTATTTGGTTGTTATACCACATACGCTCACCTTCTGTAGATCTCTCTGTAAGACAGTCAAAGACCATCTGCAAGTGAGCCTCAGAGTAAGACGTCCAAGCTCTAGTGTCAAACACTCCTAACATGTAGTAAGAGAATTCATCACCATTTTTAACAGCTTCCTTAACATGAGAAGAAGATGACTTATACAAGCGCCATAATGCAGCACCAGTCTTAACCATCGAGCCTCTACGAAAAGACCAGAATTGTCTCTTACCAATATAAGACATTCCCGTTGTATGGTTATACATTAAATAAATAAAACCAAAACAATTAGAAACATCTCTATCAGTACCAGAGTAATTCCAGTGACCTAATTCCTTTTTAAGCATAACCTTCTTAGGTACGTAAGCCGCTTTCCTTGCTGGCTTCTTCTTAGCTGGTGCTCTCGCCATCATTGACCTCCGTAGGGGCATCGTCATCCTCTAACTTAAACTTACCATCTAAAGTCGGAAGGATGTGTACTAACATACCACAATGCATCATACGTTCTCGCCAATCATCACCACAGTGTTCGTAATAAGCGTCAATCACTCGCTGTTTACGTTCACCTATTTTAGCACCTTCAAGTATCTTAGCCGCTTTCTTTGGGCCAACACCTTTAATACCTTTAATGTTATCTACACCATCACCCATTAAAACCTGAATCCAATAATGTTCATCAGCAGATTCAGCATCCATGTGTTTAAATTCGTCTCGGTGAATAAGATAATGAGCACCTTCAATGCAAAGTAAATCTTTGTCAATACTAGCAATAACAAAGTCTTTACCTTCAGACCTAGCTTCTTCTGCCCATATACGTACTAGGTCATCAGCTTCCATGCCGTCTGCAGGAGTTACTTCTCCTTTAGCTACTAGGTCGTGTCTCATATCCATAAAGTATAAATTACGTTCTTTAGATTTCTTACGATTAGGAGTGTTCTTATAATCATCATAAAAATCAATCCTAAAGTTATTATCACCCCAGACAGCAATCTTTACTTCATCAGCAAAACATCTGTCGGTGATATCGTTTAACATATCATAATATCGATCTTGCGCTTCTTCCATAGAGTTCTTATTCCATGTAGAGCGAAAGACAAGCGGGTCACCATCAACTATCAGTAACATCTTCTTTCTCCTTGGCTTGTAATTCCTCTACACAAGTACCATTATGTTGCACACCGCAGTATGTACATAAGCCGTACTTGTGAATATCGAGGTTGATATACTCAGCCATTATTTAGTAAACAAACGCATAATTGAAGCTTTCAGGTTTAGTAGTGCTACACAAATACTAAAGTAAAGTGTATCTAGAGGTTGTACATCATCTGCACGATAAACCCCTGAAGGCAATTCTTCTTCCATATGAACAGGTGCGGCTTCTGCCTCTGCAATAATTGTAGCTAATTGACGCTTGTTCAGCTTTGATAAGCCACGAGCTTGATGCTTCTTGGTTAGTCGCAGTAGAGAATCACGATTGTTGTTTTTAAGCAAAGAGTTAATACGATCAACTGACATAGTTTGTTTCCTTTCTTTTATTTAGTTTCTTTAAGTTTTCAGAAGCCACTTCAGACAAGTCTAAATTGTACTCGGCGGCGATTACAGCGACATACCAAAGTATATCGCCAAGTTCAGTAGTGATTTCACCAATACCTTTAGCAGTACGGTCATCACGGTTTTCTCTCATTCTTTCAGAACATAGTTCTCCAACTTCGGCAGACAAACCTATAAATAAAGTATCTAGGTTTGGATGCTTAGTAGCCATTTCAGATGCGGCTTTTTGATAACTGTTCATATTACTTCCTCTTTCAATTAATTAGGTTGTTTCTCCTTTTATTTGAATTTGGTCTTTAGAAGGTGGTATTACTCAAACAAACTTAACATATACAAACGAGCTACTGCTTCGTATAATTTTAAGTCTTCTTCTTTAGCTAAATCAATAGCCTCTTGAGTTACCTCTACTAAATCTTCATAACTCTTATTTTTGTAGTAGATTTTAAACAAACATCTATCTGGTGAGTTATTAAAGGTGGTTAAATAAAACTGATGTTTACTATCGCTTATGTGATCTAAATAACACAAGGTCTCAGTAGCAAATAAACCTTCAAAAGTAGGTTCATCTCTTTCTGCCATAGTAACAAACTTCTTGTCTAGTTTAAAAGCTTTCCTAGATTCAAGCAACTTAGTTACAGCATCTATAGCTTCCATTAGAGTTTCATCATTTTTCATCACAAGATAACCGAAATAGCTATTTACGGCAATCGCAGTAGAATCGCTCCCGTCTAACTCTAGGTTCCTAAGGTTCCTAGCGTTGTCTATTATAGCTTTAAAGTTTTGTGATTGATATGGGGATTTATTAACCTTGTAATTAAGTATGATTTCTAATGCTTTAAACTTAGAAATGGTCGTCATAAATAGAGTCTCCGTTAGCGTTTATTAATTCCTGTGAGTTAGGTTCTTCTTCCCACACTGATTCTCCTGTAATACAAACAGCTTCAGCAGTGTATCTCCTTCCCGTTTTTGTTTTAACAACAGCAGAGTTATTGACAAGCTTAATTTCTTCTACACCTTCCTCTATTACCCAGTTAGGTAGGTTTAAATGATGGCTACGAAATCCGCTTATTTCTGTTTCCAGAATAAAATCAGATCTCTCACCAGTTAAGTGTGTGATTACATCATCAATTTCGTTTTCTGAGTAAGACATAATTTGCCTCTTAAAATTGAGGGGGTCACTTTCTGATCACCCCTCTATAGTTTATTTAACTATGAATTTGTAAGCGCCTAAAACAGCACCTGTAGCAGCAGCAAGAGAAACAGGGATGAGAGGTACTATGAAACCAATAAGCGCACCTGCGCCTGCGGCTGTTAGTATCTGTTTAACACCATCCATTTTAAGAATAGAAATACATAAGTCTTTAGTTGTGCTAACTAAATTCTTAAAGGTTTCTGATTCTTTAATCTCGTTTGCTTTGCTTTTGGCTGTTTTAAAATTAGCTTTAATATTCATATCCATTCCTTTTACCATTGCGGTTAATTATTTGACGTAAAATAGTCGTGATGCACTGTAGCATAAGTGCATGCCATCTCCTAGCGGGTAGGAAGCGACTGTTGAGCGATTCAGGCAAGAACCCTCAAAGTTTTCTCGGTTACCATCAGGTTTAGTACCACCTAATGCGATATCAATCTCTGAACACTCTCGAATAAGAGCTTCAGAAATATTATCGGTTTCGAAGATAACTTCTACACTAACCCACTCAGCATCTTTATAGCGAGGGCTAGCACGATGAGATTTGGCTCTGTCAACAACAGAACCAGTTATACCTACATAGGTTTTAATCTCGTCATCTTCCTTGTTTTTAGAAAGTACTTTATACACATAGTACATATGGTATTCCTTATGTTTACATTAATGCACATCATACCAGTTTTCACCGATGAGTGCTTCACCATCCATACAATCCACACCAAACCACTTAGGTGCTTCACGGAATGATTCAGCCATAATCTCGGCGGCTCTAGCAGCTTGATCTTCTCGTACAGCCCATTCTTGTTCATCATGGTAAAATACGAGTGGACGAGCATCAATGTTTTCTTCTTTGAATTTAGCCATTGTATAAGATACAGCAGCTTTACAGGTTATACCTTCAGCAGATTGCAGAAGATAGTTGAGGGCTTTGTGACTAGAGTCAATGTAGACTCGGCGACCATCTAAAGCGGGGATAGAAGGTCTTTGGTTTTGGTGCTCACTAATCTTATAAATCTCATTGAGACGATCTACAAGACGTTTAAAGCCGGGGATAGCAGCAGCGAACTTAGCTCTACTTTCCTTACCTGCTTTAGCATTACGAACACCTGTTAAGATAAGACCTAATTTCTCTAATCCGGCACCGAATAAGAAAGCATAGATCCAAGGTTTAGCTGTACTGCGTTCACACCCAAGAATATCAGCATTCTTCTGGTGTACATCACCGTTAATTACTTCATTAGTGAAGTCTTCATCCTTAATATAATGACATAAAGCTCTAAACTGATTACCAGAACTATCAGCGCCTACAACCTTATAACCATCTTCACAGCCAAACAAACTACGCATTTGCTTACCCCAGCGAGCGTTAGAACCCGGTACATTAACAACTGTACGGTGTCTAGCACGACCTGTAGGTGTAGCAATAGTAAACATATCACCACGTAGACGTCCATCTTCACTTAAGCTCTTTAACCAACCATTTAGAATACCTAATCTAGATTTAGTAGTAGTGTATTGATCAATTAGCTGACCATCACGACCTAAGATATTTAATGATTCTTTACAGAGTTTAGGTGACTTCTTAACAAACTCCTTACCTTTCCTTTCCCAGTTCCAGTCTAGCGGGTCCCAGCCGATAGAGTATAAGTGCAACTTAATGGCATCCATAGATGACATGTCGGGTGCAATAAACTCTACTCGGTTATAAGGACCGTCAACAAGCCTCTTACTAGTTTTACCGTTCTCCTGTTCTATCTTAAAGTGAGAGGAAGTTCTAGCCATATAAGCACCATCTTTACGAAACTCTGGTTCTTTATAGCCATACTCCCCGGTAGCAGCGCTCTTTCGTTCTAAGCACTTAGCCCTTAGTTTTAACTTAGGTACGATTTCCTTTTCAATCTTATCGAGTTCACACTCCATCTCAAACTGCAACTTCCTTGCTGAGTTAATGTCAAATACCCAACCGCCTTCATGACACATAGCGCTAAACGTAGCGATCTCATGTTCGATTCGAAGAGAATGTTTAAACATCTTTTTCTTCTCGTCAGACATAGGTGTCAATACGGTTGATAGTTCTCTTGCTAACAGTCGGTATACTTTTTCGTTAATAGATACGTCTTCCCTACATCGGTGTAACATGTCATCCGAATAGTTCATCCAATCTTCGTGTTCAGGCTTCTTCTGCCCTAGATACTGACCCCATAAAGCGAGAGCGTGTCTTCCTCCAAATCTATTGTAATCTAATATCTGCGACATAAGCATAGTGTCACGGATTACAGTTTTAGTATTCGGAACAAAACCTACAAGCTTCTTTAGAACAGGTAAATCATAAGATATAATATTATGACCTATCAGTTCTTTAGCTTTTCGTAAATGATCCCACGCCTCTATTAAAGGTCGTGAACCATGCTCAGTGGTGTGGTCACAAAAGATATATTCTTGATCTGTTTCTATATCTCGTGTAACTACCATCCAGATGGTGTCAGCTGCAGGCTTCTTTCCCTGTTGGGAGAGCAAGCCGTTTGCTTCAATATCCCATATCAGCTTCATATATTACCTCTTAGTTAATTTCAATAATTACTTTCTGCCGTCTAATGATACCTTCGAACACATTACCTTCGGGGCTAACTTGAGAGAAATTTCCTCCAATATAACCTCTTAGTGTAACTGCATCAATTCGTTCTCTAGGGTTTGCTCTAGTAACATTAAACTCTAGAACATCGACAGGGCTAGTTCTGCACTCCATGTCTTCATACGACATTTCAGAAAAGTGCATACGGTTAGATAGTTGAGATACAATATAACCACTAACCAGACGTTGACTTGTTAACTTATAATCACTATTCGTTGTCAACTGATATTTCTCCTGTTTGGATAAATTTAACTAGGCAAGTAGTGTACCAGTTTGCCTTACGTAAGTCTTGTTCATAATTATCCTTCTTACCGGCTCGCATTAGATACTTATATATCTGACCGAACAAGTGAGCTTCTACACCTGTTTTGTCTGCTAACATATACTGCATCATCTCCATGTACTGCATGCCGGGTACTACATCATTATAGTGCTTACCTGCTACATAATGATCTACTTCTGTTTCTTCTTCCTTCATTTCAGCAGCAGCACGAGGTTTATCTCCATAGGCATTTTCTACCCACGCATTCCACTCTGCTGTACTTACTGCTTCGCTTGGACTTTCTTCTTTCATATCGTTCCTCATAGTTCTAGGTTGCATACCATCTACTTGATCGAGTACAAATTGATGATATTCTAAAGCATGATGAGCTTCACGACCGTGATGTTCCCAGAAAGTAAGCAATGGAACGCCTGCCAAGTCAGCACAGACGTTCATCACATACTCATCTTCAAAAGCAGCATCAGGGTCATTTAAGTAAGCTAAACATAACTTAGGTTGGTTTTCTACTATCTCTAGTATGTCTTTAGTTACGCTGTACTTAGTTGATTCATGCTTCATATTACACATCTCCGTTTAGATCAATACAGATATCTTCGTACGGGGCAACAGTACGCCGGTAGAACTCAAGGTTGGCACCGTTAAGCGCACCGAGGATATTGTTACAGTCTTGGTATCGCTTATCAGAACCCTCAAACATTTCTCGGATTAAGACGGCGATCAGGTATTGAAGTTCCCCAGCAGTGCTAGGTGCGTTCTTAATGATCTCATTTTCTAGATCTTCAAATTGCTTACGGTCTTCTTGTCTAATGTATGGCATAATATATTTCCTTTATTTAAAATTAAGAGTAGTATGAAGCTACTGCTTCGAGTGCATCTTCAAGGTTGTAGTGCTTCTCAGTGTAAATACTATCTAAGAAAGGGTGTGGCTTATCTTCTTTATCTGATATCATAACAATGATTTTATTCTTCATGTGAGCATACATAAGCTCCATAGAAGTACCAGTGCCACGGCCTGCACAACGTCTTACATCTGCTAATATCACGGTTGATTGAGCAATGTCTTGAAGGTCTTGCTTAAAGATACGCCTAGAGATATTCATAGAGCGTACTTCGTCTTCAAGGAATTCACCTACTTGATCGTGAAAACATACACGGCGAGTCGGGTCAAAGCTTGGAATGTCTCTCAGTTCAAGG